>Ga0209611_10000615_pt1 | contig 55116 bp, 51 predicted proteins | sample S1TSphgellanicum_3_FD_187693 | JGI IMG/M metagenome (GOLD analysis project Ga0209611, IMG submission 187693) | Host-associated microbial communities from peat moss isolated from Minnesota, USA - S1T2_Fc - Sphagnum magellanicum MG (SPAdes) (version 2) | ecosystem: Host-associated > Plants > Peat... | reverse complement strand
CCTTTTCAACCATTGAACAAACAAACAAAATGCACAATGCACCTACACACAACAAACAAAAACACATTAAAAGAAAACAAACTCAACCTTCAAGCCTTAAAACCAAAACAAAAAAATCAAAGGTTTAGGGTTTAATAGCCTATTTTCATTGTGAAATGTGATAGCTTCTTGCTATTGCATGCTAAATCCAAATTCCAAAATGTGGTTGTTGTTGCATGTTGTGTCCAAAACCTAGAAACAAAACAACAAAAAACAAAATCCAAACATTTAAAAACACAAAAGCAAAGCCAAGAAGAAATGCATAGAGCATTTAGGACTAGGAGCTTACTTATCAATTAGGTTTCTTGTTTTTTCAAGTTGCACCTATTACATCCAAAACTAAGTAGAGCTAAAAAGCAAAATCAAGAAACAACTTGTTGTTCCAAACAAAGCCAAGCTTTAAGAAAGTAAAGTGTTAAGTAGAGAGAAACAAAATGCCAATAGTGCCAAACACATAGAAGCAAAACACCAAGAACACTAAACATGTAGAGAAGCAAAGTGTCAAGAACACTAAACACTGAAAAAAAAAGTGTTAGAAAAACACCAAGCACCAAGCATAGAGAAGTAGAGTACCAAGAATGTGAAACATAGAAAAGGAGAGTGCCAAAGGTGCTTAGCACAAAAAAGCAAAATGCCAAGAGCACCAAACACTAAGAAACAAAGCGCTAAGAGTGCCAAACACCAAGAAGAAAAGCACCAAGCACTGAGAAAGCAAAATGATAAGCACCGCACAACACCACGCACCATAGAACACCACACACTAAGATTGAAAGAAGGAACTTTAGAACAAAAAAAAAACTTAAAGCAAAGGTAAGCACTAAACACAAATCACAAGCATAAAAAACACAAAAGTTCCAACACTCAAAACCACAATGCCAAGCACTGCAAAGCGCCACCGTCCATGCACCACAATGCACCACTATCCACACACCACAAAGCACCATGCACAAAAAATGAAAGAAAGAACAAGGAGTTTTAGAACGCAAAGCAACTTGAAGCAAAGATAAACACAAATCACAAAGCACAAAAGCACAAACCAAAAACGAAAGAAAAAAATTCAAAACACAAAACAACTTGAAGCAATGGTAAGCATTGAGCACAAATCACAAAGCGCAAAAACACAAACTGAAAATGAAAGAAAAAAATTCAGAACGCAAAGCAACTCGAAGCAATGGTAAGCATTAAGCACAAATCACAAAGTGTAAAAGCACAAAAACACAAAAGTCCCAATGCCAAAACCTCTATGCCAAAAGCTTGAAAGTGACAAGTTCTTTATTCTTCGCTCCTCCTAAACCTAATTGAAAACCTTAAACCCTAAATGAAATGCATATCTGACATTTTTTAAAACCTTAATCGTTGAATATCAAATTTTTTAAATCCTTTTTGGTGAGACAGTTAGATTTTAAAATAATCAAATAGATTGACATCTGGTAGTTGAGCACATTGTCAATTATGAAAAATGTAGAAAACTCCAAATATGTATATATACATATTTGGCCATTATGCATATGCATAACCAAATGAATTGGATAACCAAACAACATTAGTTTAAACACATTATTATTAAACGTTCAAATGACCTCTTTAGATGATTTTTTATTTTCAAGAATTATTTATCTAACCAAAAACATTTATAAAATGTTATTATGTAAATATATGTTTTAAAAATCTCCCCCAAAATATGGCATGTTTATTTATTTATTTATTTATTTAAAATGTTTTAAAATATTGATTTTTGATTTTTTTAATTGTATTGTATTTTATTTTATTTCATTAAATTTTTAATCTATTCCAGATCATACCACATTTATATATGTACCCCAATTACGAATGCACCTTGTTACCATACCTTAACAACCCCCCCCCCCCTTGATCCCCAAATTGTAGGCCCCTAGTTGTGCTTTTGATGCTATCGAAAAACCCTCAATGAGATAGAAGGAGTTTTAAATATGTCCATGAACATAGTAAAAACAAAAATACATAAGGTTAAATGTAAGAGATTTAAGTTTTAAATGATGAGTGTAATGCCTTGCCCAAAGGGCAAGGTTCCACATTCAACAAAATCCCCTTTCTTTTCTATTTATTTATATATTTATTTATTCTTTGTATCTTTCCATATGGTTTCCAATAGTTCATCATTATTTATGTTAAATCTTTCATGTCCATGTAAATTAGTAAGGGAAAGGGGCTAAATAGATAGGCTCAAAACAAGTAGATTTTTTTATTATTTTAACATACATAAAATGAATGTGAAAAAGCACATGCTAATCTATCTTTTCATATTCACTAGTATGGCCTATGTCATTGGCCCAAGTGTGAACCTGTTTCAAAATATGAGAAATTCGACATATGAAAATTGTTTGAGAGGGTTTAAGATTAAGGGTTAAATTAAACCCTAAACCCTACACCTTGTATCCAAATTTTGAAGAGTTAAATATGACTTGCAAATGTGACCACATTCTCAACTGATTTTTCATTTCAAACCTGGGTTTTTGTAATTTATTTGAATTTACAGTGACAAAAATCACTTAAAATTTGATATCTCCCACATCATAAGTCCAAAACTTACAAAATAAATTCCATTAAATCTTGCTCATCGGAGTCTTTCCAATAATACCAAAGGTACAGCCCAATTCATCATACTTGAATTGAATGGTAGACCTTCAAGTGTGACAACGTTTTTAATTGATTTATCCTTCCAAAACCTGGTTTTTTGTGATTTATTTGAATTTGCAATGGCATAAATCACTTACAATTCAATATCTCTCCCATTTTAATCCCAAATCTTACGAAATATATTCCATTAAATCCTACTCTTTGAGATCTTTCCAACAACACCAAAGGCACATCCCAATTCTTCTGAAATTTGCAGTTATGATTTAATTTAAATTTTAGTGAAAAACTCATTCAATATTCAAGAACTTTTACACTGCAACTCCAAATGTCATGAATCCAAGCCAATGCACCGCTCCTTGTCAAAAGCTTTCCAAGGATACCAAGAACATGATTTGAAGCACCTTAGTTTGGTGGATTTCATAGTTACAAAACAAAACAAACTACTTTGCTTCATAGATAGATGTAGGTGGGTAGGAGAAAGGAATGAACTAGTGATGAAACCTTGGTAAAGTTCATTAAACAAAGCACCTAGTGAAGGGGGAAAGGAAGTACAAAGAGAAAGGACCCAAGTCCAAGCCAAAAGTGCAAAAAACCAAAAGGGGGTCACAAAGGGGCAAATGGAACAAATTATGTTCTAGAGCTTCCACCAATTGCAAGAAGCATATTAGAAAAGGAAAGGGAAGGGAACTTGAAAATGTAGTAAGTCTAGAAGAACCTTCACCTACAACAATGATGCGCCTCAAAATAAAAGTGGCATGTGCTCTTTACAAGGCTACTGACACTCTTTGCTTATAGAAGGCACATAGAACCACCAAAGGAGGACCACATGTGTCTTTTGTTAGCCATACCATAATAGCACATTGGTGAAGAAAGTTGTTTGCTTGTTGGTGTAAGCACCCAAAAACCTCTATAGCAAGGGGAAGAAGCACATTTTCTGAGTGCCAATTGTGGTAAAATCCTTCTTTTACTTGAGCCGCCACCATTGTAGCCACCCTACAAAATGAAGCAACTTGAAAGACCATAACTACTTGAATGGGAATTAGCAATGACCATGTCTGCCAAGGCACTGATAAAACAATGTCAACCCACAAACGAAAAGACTTGAATGAATGGGCGAAGGACATGGGTTTGTTCACACAAAACATGAAACCTTGCGTCTTTCGCAATGGAAACGAAAGCATTTTGAATTGCATCATGGGAAACAATCCATTCCCCACCATGGGAACAACAAAGAAGGTGGGTTTTTGTAGGATAGATAAAGGTTGCACTATAGCAAATCGCACCCTATTCCATTTCACATTTTACTTGTTTTTGAGTGGAATGTGAGAGTGGAATAAGTCACGTCACCCCCAAGTGGAATGTGTCAAGTAATTTATTAATATTAAATAATTCAAATAAAAATTGTAAATTAATTAGGTGCAATCACTGCAAAGTGGAGTGTGCCAAGTGCCACAATTTTTTTAGGCAAATCTCATTAGTGGATTTATTGCCACCAATTTTTTCTTAATGGAATAAGCATTTGTGGAAATTTTTAAGGGATTTGATTTTTGGGTAGGTAAAAAATTCAAGTCAGTTTTTTGTTGTATGCCTATAATATTGCCCATGCATTTTTCAAATGGAGTACATCACCATGCCTTATACCACTACACCACTAGTCAAAAGTTAAAGGTCCATTCTATTTAACTAATGTCATGCATCTTGTACCCAAACATGTGAAGGAAACTTTCTAAAAACTTTTAATTCAAAAGTTCACTTACATTGCAAAAAATAAAAGTGCCAACATAGTCACGTAACCCATAAATAAAAGTCCACTTATGCTACACTTGAAAATGGAGGCATGGTTATGATGTCCAAAATTTGTATAAATCAACCTGATGTAAAATTGTCCATGTTAACTATACCATGTTAAAACTAATGATGCCCATTGTATATGCTTAATTGCTAGAATTCTCTAGCAACCACTTGCATTCCCATAGGATGCAGGCCTTGTTGGCCATTGAAAACACACATGCCTCATCCAAAGTCTGGACATTTGGGTTTCGTTCAAGCTCTTCAACCATGAATTTGATGTTGGGCTTGTAAACCTTGGTCACCATGACCATTTGCTTACCTAGCCCACACAATCAGGTAAAAAAGTTTCTTGCAAACCCCTTGGATGCATGGTTAACACCTATTATGCCTTTTCCAGCCACCTTCCCCTTAAACTTGGGGTGGAAGATGCTACATTTTGTGCCAACCTTCAATGGAACCTACTACCACACACTCAAGAAAAGGCACACATGCAAATTATGTCATGAACACAACATTCTAACACCACATACATCATCATGGCCAAGCCCCAACTAAGTTGAAAAATAAATGGTCCAAGTACTCACATCATCAACTCGTGGCACATTAATATTGGCCAAGGGTTTTCCTTTGGGCAATTTTTCGTAAACATTCCAACTCAGCTTGAACACCTTTTTGGCCACAGATGCAATGGGTCACCTAAAAAACTAACAGATGGGGGAAGTCCAACCTAGTGTGCGACGCAAACGAAAAAACATTAAAGGGTAGGTGGAAAGGTGAAATGATTAGGGGATCAAAAAGTTAAGCACTCGCCCTTAGGCTTGTGTAGGACTTCAAACATGCACAATCCAAATTAGAAGCCATGTTAGAAATGATGTTAAAGAAAAATGGTCATGCAATTTGTTTGGAATGTTTTTCAGAAGTTGATCTAATCCCTTTTTAGTAAATTACAAGAAGAAGAACTCATGCCATTATGTCTAGGGAAAGGAACTCTCGTGCCAATGTGAAATGGACTTCGAAGTGGAGTGGATCAAAACTATTAGTACCTATCACCTCCAATAAGAATTGACGATGATCAAATACGAATTCAGCAACGATGATAAATCCAATAGGGCAAACTTATCCTTGGGTGGTACCACTAAAAATGTCACACCCCAAATTTCTAAAACTCATCCAACTTCAAGATAACATAGGGCTCACATAAAAAAAAGCTTTTCATTCCAAAAATTTTATCAAAAGGTTATCCAAGTCATGTAGAATTAAAAATCTAATAAAATTTACAAAAAAATGTGTTTTGATGTGAAAAATGAATGCATAAGGAAAAAGTTTCAAGAATGTAACATGAGGGTTTTTTGTGATTAGAAACACAAAAAGAATCTTATTGTTGGGAATGTTTCTCAAAGATGATTTTTTTAAGAATAATTTAAATGTCAACCTACTTTATGTTTTTTAGTTATGAATTTTTGAAGTCAAGATTGAGAAAAGTCGTAAAAGGCCATTGATGTCAAAAACACACATGATAATTATTTTCTTCTTTTATTATTTAAATGATTAGTTTGGATCATTCCCTTGTGCATGTATTAAATAAACCAAAAAAAAAAATTGAATGTGTAAATGTGTGGATATTTAAAAGAAAGGAGTCAAAAATGGGGTTAAAAATGGGTCATGAACGGTTCAAGAATCAAAATGTTAATGCATATTATTGGTTTTTGGGTGTTCATTATTCTACATGAGTGTGTGCATAGGTGGGGCAAACATAGTTCACCTAGTCTAATCAAATAAACTAATGTATAAATAGATAGAATTTTATTTTTCAAATTGGGTCCAACTTTCCTATGATTTTGGCAAAGTGATTCCTAGTGGTACCACCCAAGGATATTCTCACCCAATAAGTGCCCAACTCCCTAGATAGATTGTTAGCACAATGAGCTCTATGGAAGCTAACCCTCCCACAAAAGATGGGGAGAGAAACCTATTGGTGCACTAAGGAAGCCTGTAAGTAATCCAAAGATCCTAGGCCCAAGAGACTCCTAAAGACCTACATGAGGATCGAGTCAAAGGAGGTGAATTAATGATGAACGCTTCTACACAGTGAACATCTTCATTTGACATGATGCCATTAAAGAAAGAAGTAGACCCAAACAAGATGCCCAAAACATTGATGTCATTGAATGGGCAACAAAAACCAACAAGAGGAAAAAAATCAAGAGGCAAATTAAAAGGCAACCAAGTCAAACATTTGCAAGGTTATATCACGAGCCTCATTAAAGTCAATTGAGAAACAAAATGGTCAAAGGCAAGATGAATGGTAAAGGTTGAGCCAATGATGAAAGTGCCGTTCGCAAATGAAGGGAAAATACAAGATAGAAAAACCTTGTAGAACATCACAATGCACGAAAATGGGCCAACACAAAAAAAGTCTAACAATTGGATTGCCCTAGCAAGTGCCCTTCAAAGAATAAATGGTTGACAAATTTTCCAAAGGGGAATGGTGGCTAAAGAAAATGGGAACTTGCTGGGCATAAAACAACTAAACAAAGGGGAAAAGTTTAAACAATTGACCTCATTTTGTGCGAAGTTCTTGAAAGATGGCTCTCCTAGAAATGGTATTGAAAACATTTACGATGTCCATTTGTAGTACCACCCAATTCAAATGGACATCTAATTATTAGGAAAGTAGTGAGATAGTTAGGCTTAGAAGGAGGTATGAGTGGCCCAAACAAACAACAATATTTTTATTTCAAAATGATGAATCTACGGACACCCTAGGGGAATAATGACCCCAATGAAATTCCAAATATTTGAATCATTTTTAGATTAGTTAGCTAATGTAACCCATTTTATTTCATTGTCCTTAACTGTACATCTAGGGATGTTTGCTCCTCAAAATCCATCACAAAACCAGACCCCTTTCATTAATTAGATGATAACTTGTAACTTATCAATTCATTAACTCTTTTAAAAAACTTTAATGGATATTTCAAAACTTCCAAGTATTTTAAAACTTTAATAATATGTTGATAACAAATGTCCAAAAACTACAATTTAAAATTCACATTGCTATTACCTCAATATTTTTGTCTCATTTGAAAAAGTGCAATTACATTCATTTCACATATCCATTCAACATTTATCTAATAAAAGCACTTCCACAGTTGTATTAAATAATTTCATGTCCCTTGCCATTTTCAATAATGATTTCTAATGATAGGACATATTATTGTGTCATTACATTTCTTTTCCTTTTACTCACCAACTAGCAATCATTTTGCATTTGAAACATTTTCATGTTTATGTTTCCCATTTTACTCATTTACTTTTCAGCATATTACATTAAAATTATGAATTAGAAAATAATCTAAATTTGATTTTAATCCTAGTAATCATTGCAATTGAACAATTTGCACCATGCTTTTACAGAGGATTGGTCAACAATTTACAACTATGAACATCTTTGATAAAACATTACATACCAAAAAATGAACTTCTGATATTGCAAATAACATCCTATAAATTTGAAAAACAATCAGGTCCTGATATACATAAGTGCTTATACAATATTGAAAAAAAACTTGTTTTTCAAAAGGAAAGACTACATAAGAACAAAATGTTTATAGTATCATTGTTTAAAATGTTAGAGAGAATATGATAATATTTTAACCATTGCGAACACCAAAAAGCTCTCAATTTCATGTGCAATCCATAACAAATCCCAAGGTATTGTTAAATACTCTGTGTTCATAATAACCATGAGTAAATTTACACATAAGTACAACCAAAAAAAGCATTGATTTAAGCATTGAATTCATACTTCACTCCATTTTTATCAACTAACTTGTTGCAGCAAATAAAACTTATCACAATAGTAAACATGCTTACTATATGGACCAATTGCATTGAAGGCACTTAATAGTACCTGTTGTTGCTAAATTATCCTTATCCTTCAAAATCCACTTAAAATGACTTACTCTTATTAAATCAGCATACAAAACAAGATTGGTGACATTCAATAGGTAGACATGGACTAACTTAGCATCCATGTGAAATCTGTAGAAATGTGACAGCAAATGACCTACACAATCAAAGTTGGGAGGACAACACACCCATCTCCAGTAAATACACAAACAGCTTCAGATTGCTATTGTTGGAATAGATGATACATGTGGTGTCTCAAATTGAAAACTCTACTTGCAAATAAACAACCATTTCAACCTACAAAATTGTAGCCATTCAGCCAGTACTAGTGCACAGTTGAGCTTACATGGTTGACTTGGAACCGGTGCTCGTCAAACTCCCATAATTTGATGTCCAATGTCCCTTACAGAAGTCAAAAAAACTTCTCACTCATGCATGGGAGGGTAGTGGCAAAATTAGAAAAATTCAATGCAGTTAAAGAAAAGTAGCAGGGTCAAAGGAGCCAATGTCTCTATTTGTTTGCTAGCAATTTGTGACTAGTACCAAAGACTTGCTACCCAAACAAGACACATCAAGTGTCAGATATGTGTGCACCAAGAGAAGAAAAGCATCACTCTGAGGCATGGACTTGCACTTGCACTCTAGAGTACAGAAAAAAGACTATTCATGATTTTTGCAATTGCCATAGCCACATGGCCATAGTACACCATAAAAAAAGATGCAGAGACAACCCACCAGTCGAAAGAAAAGCAGTCAGGCCAGTTTGCACTAGGAAAGGATGTTGGGCAACCTTCTTATCCATTTTCTGCCTTGTCATAAGCATTAGACTTATGCTTTGGTGAAAAGGTGAAATTTGATGGTGGTGGGCCAAGTACCAACTCCGTCAAACGCACCTGTCCAATGAAGCAAACCACCATGTTAGAGTCTTCTTCTTCTCACTACAACATGGGGGAAAAAAAATTGCTTCCTGTCTTCTTGACTTCAGAATTCCCACAAAACATCAATTCTTCATGAGCACTATGGTCCACATCAAAAAAGTCAATATACATGTCCATGTTCATTAAATTCCAAGTGGTTTCTGATGGCATAACTTAGGAAAAGGTAGTGCAGAAATGCTTAGGTTGGGTTTAGACATTGAAATTCGGGTGCATTCAAGAAGTTCATACCCAGTCAGCTGCACTGTCAGATGCCATGAGCGTCTCCAAATCATTGCGGCCAAAGTAATTTGGTGGCCGCCAGTTCAGTTGCTGTGGAATCACCTCCAGAAGTCCTACAGGGATATAGCGATGGGCATAGCTTAACCATTCCAACAAAAAATGCCTTGTTGTCTCCACACCTTGAAAGCAACCCAATAAAAAAAAGAAAAAAGTCAGTTTCTTTGAGGCCTGATTGCAGAAAAGCAACAAGAGCAATATGCTCTTCAACAGTGCCCTGCTGCCTATCATTCAACAGGCCTGTAGCAGAATGCTGAAAAAGCTGTTCCATTCCAAATTCTGGAAATGGAAAAAGCTGTGAAGACACAATTTCTGATGATGTAGACTAATTGTCAGATTTCAACTCAAGGTGAACACAGAGCACTTGAATGAACATGGAAAGTCTCAATTCCTGGTATTCGAAAGAGGATATTCAACACATGCTCCACTTATATAGTGGTTACAACACACTGTTCTTTTCAGAAAATTGGAGAAACTCTAGAACTCCAAGAGCTTATGAGGCTCATGTTAAGTCCTGATGGATCATGTAGCATAGAGTTCATTGGAAGTTGGAGGAGAGGACATTAGAACCTTTAGTGTCAGAACCCCAGTGTTTCAGACCAAAGGCCACATAGTCCCTCAAAATGTTCAGTCTTTCTTCTGCAGTGATGTCCCAATGTCTCTGCTCCTTAATTTCTGTAAAAATCCAGGGCTGCACACAAAGAAAGTCACAACAATTTCTGTTACCAAGTAATGTACAATTGAGTAGTTTTAATCCCTTGTTTGAAGTAAAACCATTGAGCTATTCTCAAAAATTCAGATTGATTCACAGACCAATGTGAATCTGTGAATTCAGCAACAGTCTGTATTTAAAGTATTGTCAAACTGCATCCCAATTGTAACAGAAAAAGTGGCAGCCATATTGTCATTTCCGAACCTTGACAAGGGCACCACGGGCAATCATACATGTAGCAAGTTTACTCCCGCAAGTTTGAATGTGCTCGCTATATTCTGCGTATGAGAAAATGTCCCCATTTCCTACCAGTTGCAAGTCATCAGGCACCTCCCTTACACACTGCTGGACATAGTTCCAGTCTGCAGCTTTACTATATCGCTGCTGGCGTGTCCTCCCGTGGACAGTAACTGCTGATGCCCCCCATCTTGCCATCCTTGGAATCAAGCTGTGTGCACAATTACGGCCTTCAAAGTAGCCCATTCGAACCTAATTGCACAAGCCACAGATCAAAAATCTATATTAATAAAGGCAACAGATGGTTTTTAAGGAAAAACAGGCTCCTCTTTTGAAAGCCTTGGAAATGTCAAGCATTCTTTTGTGAACCACCTTGAGAGTCAGAGGGGTATCAATTGCTGCTGCTGTTGCTCTTACAATCTGCTCTAGGCGGGCAGGCTTTGTAAGAAGAGATGATCCTGCTCCTTTGTTCACCACAAGGTCAATTGGGCATCCTAAGTTGAGGTCAATAAAATCTACTTGGCATTCTCGTTCAATCAGCTCTGCAGCACGTGCAACAGTGTCAGGATGCGCTCCACAAATCTGTACTCCAAACATATCTTCCTCTGCATGCCTCCTCAATAGCGCCCACTCTGAAGCTTGGCCCTGGAAGAAAAAATTGCTCATAAACACAGGCATTCCACCATTATTTGGTGCATCACAATTAACCAAAATGTTATGAAGAAAACATGTGAGTAAGAATGCATGATCTCAAAACACAACCATTTTTCAGTGTGAGCTACTTGTCCTGTCAGGTCTTTCTTGCAAAGGAATTCCATGAACTCCATGGACAAATCTCCTCCTTCAATAAGAAAGTTTGTGGGACCTTTTCAGCAGAAATATACATGGTGGCAACATGTAACTAGGTGCGTACATACTGCATGACAACCCTGAGTTCTGTGCAAATCACTCCTAAACCAATTGAATTGAGACTGACCTGTAGAAGATTCGTGCACATGGCCATTTCTCCGCATGTAATATCTGCCCCAAGCTTCTTGCAAACTCTCCTAAAAGGCAGATTTCCAACAGTTGTGAGAGGTGCTAAGTACAGCTTCCCTCTAAAATCAATAAGTTTCTTCTCCCGCAAAGGTAATGTGACCTCATTAGCCATAGATTTCCAATCCTTGTCATCCTCAATCTCCCTATTGGTCCTCTCTTCATCCCCATTCTCCCGAAAGCCAAAAATTTCATGGCCATCATCCCCAAACTCTGTGGTCTCAGTTTCAGTCCGTATGCGTTTCTGAGGCGGAAATTCTGTGTCTAGACTTGTCAAGGCTGATGAAGGCACCCCTGCTAGTCCACCTGTCCTAGTGGGTTCAAGCTCTTTGGAAATCTTAGATACTTCATCTGGAAGAGAAATCTCCAGTGCTCCTGTAGTGTACACAGATATTTTTTCCACTGGTGTTGCCAACGATTCCACATCTAAATTGTTCAACACAAGGTCTGTTGGTGAAACAGGTTTGATGCCTTCCTTGATTTCATTCCCCAGGGATTCTACAAGTGACATTTCTGGAGCAGGATCCATTGGTGCACTCTGCTTAGTATCCTTCTCACTCCCATTAGCAGAAATCTTCATAACTATTTTCTTGGCCTTACCCTGTGAACAAACAATAAGTGACCTCTACCCAGCAATTAGTTAACCTGAAAACCCAATTGCACACACCCAATTGTCAAACCAAAATGAAGGAAACAAGGGTCAAACATAAGGTTCATAATGACCTCTCAATCGAATGGGAAAAGAGATTACCAGAAGACCCAAAGCTCCTAGTTGTGCATCTGCCTTAGGGAATGTCACTGCATTTTTCCAGAGGAGCTTCTGGAAGCCCTTATTCAAGTTATTCAGTTCTTGAATGCTAGACAAGGGACCATTCTTATCTCTGGTCTCTGCTTTTGATAACTGCCCCTCAAGATCAGCACTGCTTGTCTTTGGGTGTGTACCCACATACCGACATGCATATCCATATGGACATCGGATGTCACCCCCTAGAAAGGGGCACTGACCAGGAATATCTGGAGGTTTCTGCATATGAAAAAGCCAATGTTATGAACAAAACAATCCAACTTACAAGCAGGCTTTCCTGTCCAAACTTCTCTATTGTCAGAGATCTAATTAAGATATGCTTCCCAAGACCCTGAGAAAATTATTCAGATTCTGCAATCGTCTATTGACACATCTGGAGATTGGAAGCTCATTTTCATACTTGTGCAAGATAGGCAGCCAGATCATGGTTGAAATGGCATGAGGTACCAAACCGACAAGCATTAACATCTCCTGTCTTGGCTACTGAACCACATAAATTCTCTACTGACTTATTTGACCTGGCCTGCCACCCACCCACAAATGCCGCCATCAGTTACTGCAACTCAGACACCTTACCAAGTTACCACACTATGCAACAATACACCATCACCTCCAGGATTGATCATTGTTATAACAGGTGTGTCAGCGTGTTCAAGAACCACCACCCTCCACATGAATCTCAGGTCAAGAAGCCAGCACACATTTCCACAGATTTCTTCACCAGGGTTACATTCTCCCAAAAACTCCAAAGAAGATTATGTAAGACTGGTCATAATGCATGGCTGGAAGAGAGTTGCACATTTTTTTCACCCAAGAAATTGGAAGAAGATTTAGGTAAGGTAATGCATGCCAGGACGAGAGTTTCAAGAAATTGTGCTCTTCTGCAGCAGCAGCAGCAGGAGAAGCACAATTGCACAATCTTCCTTGAAAAGCACTCCAGGGTAGATGTGATGCATTTTACAAAACTGCGGCGTGTATTTAAGGGGCCCAGGAAGAAGTGACCTCTTTCCTGTCTCGTCTTTGCTGTCGTTTAGACTTCTTCTCAACAGAAGTTTTGGGTATTGAATTCCCTGAAGGCATCATCTCCGCATCATCTCCTTCTTCTTCCCGTAGCTTGGCCATGGTTTCCTCAGTCATAACTACGGTGTTGGCCAGGACACGAGTCCCGCGCTGTCTCAAATACTCGCGCTTCACTGGCGCCCTTGCTTTAGCGATAAGCTCCTCAACTGAAGGGTATGCATCATTCGATTCCAAAGCTGCAAACCAGAGAGAAAGAGAGCCAACTTCGTGAACCATAACACAATAGCAAATACAAAAAGTTCGAGGGAAAACCGTAAAGCACATACACGAGCACGCACACAACGCCTCCTCCATACATACTCCTAGAGGAAGTCCAATTCTTACCAGGCTTGGCCGAATCAGACATCGTTTGTCTCCCAGATTCTAGAATTCCGTTACCCGCACTCTTCCCCTCGACGTGCTCCGTTTCCATGGCTGAAAAACTGATGTCAACGCGAAGAGATTGCGAGAGACTGCGGAGATAGCAGGCTGCGTGACACGGCCAAGAAGAAGGACACTCGACTCCAAGTGCGAACCCTAACCCTAATGTACGTGTCCAGAAGAAGAATAGGAGGCTACTTTTCCCGCAATTTCCTCATTCTTTTTCTGCGACGAATTGCTGTGCATATGTTTCCCATGCATGCCTCCCTGCGTTTGCATGCAAATTGGCGCAGTTCTTGCAGAATGCGGATCTTTGGAACCAATGCAAGGAAGGACATATTCTCCATGTGTCTTTCGAGGTTTAACACAAATTCGCCTCTCCATGCTCGTTCTTTGTAGATCATCGTCGTGTTCTACAGACGCCTGTGTTTTTTCCACGCAATTCCGCGATTGAACTCCGGATTTGAAATCAGGTCTCTGCAGCAATCTTACCATAAATGTTGGATAATCTCATCAATCTCATGCTGATGAGGAGGAGGAGGATTCTGGTTCCAAGAGAGTGCAATGCCATGCCCGGAGGGCGGCATCTCTCTCCATCCCGAAGACTATAGAGTTTCGTCCAACGATAGGACTGCTCAGCTTCATAGACGTCAAGGAAAAGGTGAGCAGACTTCTAACTAGAGTTTTTTTTTTGCAATATCCACCATCATGTAGACCTCCTTCTTGTTTGTAAACCTCCCTCGCTGGTTGTCAAGTGCCTCGTAATTCAGAATTGTAACCAAGGGAAGGGCAATTTCCTTATGGCGCCTACTTCCTAGTCTAGAGGAGAGCAAGGTTCAGATAAAATTTCATAAACTTTCTTATTGCTTTTGGACGAGACTTGACACAAGTTGTCGGCATGGAAGAAGAATGCGACACCTTGCTCGAGGGGATTCAAGTTGGCATCACTTTGTCGTGTACAATTGGTCACACATGCATTTTGGTTATGCACAATCTGTAGTGAATTTACAAGTCAAGTTTCTAGATCAGGAGTTCCTGAAGCAACACCGCATGTTTCTAGAATCCTTGTTTCTGCTAGTGCATTTTGTCCTTTTTAAGACCTGTTTGGAAAGCTGGCTTGTGTATGCAAAATACAATGGGCCCATGAAGCTTGTGATCAACACCCTCCTTATTTGCACAACCTACTTGCCGATGGAGCCCAATCTACATGGGTTGAGATGCTTGCTAATACCTTCCCATCTACATAGTTCTAAGAGAGACAGTTACCATGTCCAATTAGGACATCTTTCCATTAAGATTCTTGTGTGAATGCAGCAGCTTTCCATTTTGTTTTTCTCCAACTACATGTCTTCATAGTCATGACTAAATGCAAAAGATGTGAGAGTTGCAAGTCAAACTTTGACTCCTCACAAAGTGACATCTATCCTTTTTTTTAATGGTAACATGTTCTCAGAGTTTCTGACATTGATTAATTACATATCTCCAATGGAAAACGTCTACCCATACAGCAAGAAACAAGGCCCAATGTTAGTGGCTTTCTGTTAGGCAGATATGATCTTGTGTGTAACTGATTGGCTGCCTATTAGGTTGTTATGACCCTGTGTGTAACTGGGTGGTTCTATTGTGATCACAGCTTTTAATAGGCTGCTACGTTATGTTGTGTAACTGTGACCACAGTTTCTGATAGGCTGCAATGTTATATTGTGTAACTATGATCATAACCACCTAATGGAAAGAGACCCTAATAGAACCAATTGCCAAGTCCAGCCCAAATATGGGCATGCAAATACTACCAAGAAATATAATAAATAAAGGAAAAACACCCAGCAAGGGAAGAAAAAGGAAAGGACCAAAGTCCAAACAAAAGACCACACCCCAAAGTGCAGAACCCACAAAGGGGAGCCCTAAGAGGACTACCAAGCCACTTCCTCAAAACCACTGCATCAACAATTAAAATGAGTAAACAACCAATGTTCATTGCAAAACAGTTGGAATCTAATTTATTGAGCAATGTAATTGAAATGACTTAGTAAACAATGGATGCTTATTGCAAAATAGTTACAAATTTATTGAGGCACAAAACAGTGTTGGGTGAATATGTGGAAAATTAGGATACCCAGCCATACAGCCATCCCCCTTCCGCCACCCCCTCAAAAAGAAAAAAGCTCGACCATTCATGAGTGCATGCTGAGCCTTCCCATTGTCTGGCTGCATGAGATTTCTCTTTGCAAAAACTGTTTTGTCACCATTTTTCACCTAGGCTAATGGCAGGGGCAGAATTTTGGAGACATAGGGCACTTCAGAGTCATGTTGGATTGGCTTGGGTTCAAGCTTTTTGTATTCAACAGTCCTGGCAGATAAAGGGCTTTTCTTCTTGTCTTAAAGGACCAATAGAATTGTGTGGTGTTTTCCGAGGGTGCCTTACCATCAGTCAAATTTTGGATTCAAAAGCAGATGGCACCTTTTCCTTAAATGAGGAACCTTACACATAAAAATTTGTCCAACCCTCTATAATGAATCACATCCGTCCAGCCATTTGTGAAAGAAAATTTTACCAGTTCTTTGTGATGGGTAAGCAATTCCAAGCATAATGATGGCCTATACAAAGCCGAACTGAAATGCAGGACTCTAATTTCCTGGGCTTTCATAAAGGGGTTGAAATTTAATGCCCTCAAAAGCAGTAAGAATATGTGAGGACTCCAAGAGTACCGATGTTGGGAGACTGGGTGAGCTATAGCACAAACACTAAATAGTAGTAACAAGTTAAATGTGACACTGGGCTAGACACAATTATAGTACAATGCGCAGCAAGAAAAAAAAGTTTAGATTTTATTTTTTTATCCACGAACAAAATCAATGAAAATAAATTGTATTTGAATTATTTTTTAAAGTTAGTTGCTAAAAAAAATTCTTTGAAAAGAATCATGTTCCAGGGGAGCAAAGGCTTAAGTTGTCCTGAGGAACAATGATGTTTTCGAAGAAAAAAGGGTTTAAATTTTTTCTTAGAAAATAACTTGTTCCTAAAGAAACAAAAACTTAAGTTGCCCCAAAGAACAACTATGTTTTTAAAGGAGAAATAGGTTTAAGTTGTTTCCCAAAGTAATTTAAACTCCTTCTAAAAAACATGATTGTTCCCCCAAAGATAAAACCAACTTTCTTGAGGAACAACGAACTTGTGAAGGGCAAGGGAAAGTTGTCTTCCCTAGGGAAAAATACATTTCAAATCTTTTTGCAATCACAACTTGCATGTTCATTTTTATATTGGTTTGTGATTTATCATTGGAAAAGTTTTGAGAAAAATTATAACTTTGTAATTGAAAACACTTTAATTAGAATTGACACAAATTTCACTAAGCTACTTAAACTTTTGTTCCTTGAGCACATGGTTGGTCCTAAAGAGGAAATGTGTTTGAAATTTTGTGTAATCATATTTTTTCATATGAATTTTAATTGAAGTGTGTTCGTTTACAAAGTTATAACTCTTTTAATAACCTTTCTAATGATAGGTTATAAATTTATGAAAATAAGCATGAAATGAATATGATTATAAAATTTTATAACATATGTTTTCCTAAGGAACTTGAATCCTTCCTCAAAGAAAATTGTTTTTGAATACGTTATTTATTCTTTAAAAACTTTTTTAATTCTTTGAAATTTTCATTTTGCTCCATGGAACTTACATTGTTCCCTAAGGCAATGTGCTTCAAATTGACATTTAACATTTTTTCTCTGAAAAAAGTTACTTTTTAAAAATAATTAGTTTTTAAATTTTATTTAAATTTTTTTTTCATTTGTTAAAAAAAATTGAACCCGCCCAAAACCTTTGGATTGAAACGAAGATTCTAATCATTGTATCCTTTTCTTTTCTTTTTTGAAACAATGATAATCATTGTACAAGTACAATAAATAACAACTCCAAAAAAATTTCATGGACATCGTACTGCAAATGTGTCGAACCCAATGCCACAATTAACTTGTTGTTGCTGTTCAGTGTTTGCCTGGTAAAAGTAAGGCCCTTTTGGTATTCCACCAATGTGCGCTATCCCCCATGGCCTGTACCTGACGCCTAAGGGTGGCCTTTCGGCTGTCCTATAACGATCATGTGCGCCATCCCGTGGCCTGCTCTGCTGCACCTGCCACGGTCCCTACCCTTCCTCGCCCACACTGGACGGGCCCCGCAGAGCGTGCTTACGCCTAAAGCTCCTTCACTTCGTCTGCGCGCGCGGCACAAGAATTTGGCAGCCGCAGAAAAACGATCATTGTGGATAAAATACTCCACCTGCACACCAATCAAATATGCGCGAACTGTTTGATTGCGTGCTCTTGTTTACATGCTTCGCTGGGTTGATTGAATTGCTGTGATTCTTCCATCCCGATCTCTCTCTCTCTCTCTCTCTCTCTCTCTCTCTCTCTTCGCTCAAAAGTTTGAAGCTTCTTCCTCACAAAGCGATGGTCTGTATACCTCTGTTCTGAGGAAGAAGTCCTGTGGGGCTGCCAGCTGCTTTCACTTGCCCACTTTTGTTTTTGTCTTTTTTGTTTTGTTTCTTCCGGCAGCCTATATTTCCTGGGTGTTGTCGGCGTGTGTATGTGGTGCGCCTCACCCACCACAATGTTCAACCTCCCAGGTGACACAATCTGTTGAATAGATGGAGTCAGGACGGCATCCATTTCGATCTCCAGCTTCAAACGACGTTGTTGTGGGTGATGAACACATAACCTCCTTTCATGTTTTTTTTTCTCTTTCAACAGCTAGCTGCAGCTCAACGTTTTTTTTTGGTGTCCTGTTGCAAAGGGATCAATTGAAGATTCTACTTCAATGTTTTGAGAGCGAGAAAAATGGCCACTAATGTAGAAGAATCTGCTGCTTTAGTTGTCAGCTTCGTGCCCTTGCATTGAGAATCATGATTCTTCTGAACTCTATATAACCCAGGCAATGAAAGTTATGTCAATGGCAGATCCTGATAGGTGTACCAGGAACTCCTCACAGTGTTCAAAGTTGATGGCTTGGTTTTGGGGGAGGGACCCAAAGAACACCAAATCTGCAACTGTATTTTGTGTCTCTTTTTTTGGTTCCTTGTCCTTGCATGGAAACCATGATTGTCTGCTTTGGTTCTTTCTGCAATCTTCCTACAATTATGCGGTGTACAAGGGCTCCTAAAACCCTGCAACTGACTGCTTGCTTGCAGGAATGGAAGATATCAAGAAGTGCAACCGGAGACTGACCATCCTGAAGGCAGCTTGTGTCACTTCCTTATGAGATCTTGGAATGCACAGGAGGCAATGGCAAGGAGGTTATGCATATTTCTGCAGTGAAGTTTGTACCACAAGGATCACTTCAGTCACATCTAAGGACCTTGTATAAGGGCCTTGAATCGTGTTCACTGTTACCCACCAGGCAGCTGCACAGGTTTGTGTCTACTAAATATTCAGGAAGATCCGTTTGCAAAACCATGCTTGTTCAGGAGGATTCTTCATAGTGAAATGAGTGATGATAATAGGCTGCAGGATGTTAAGCTCACATACAGGAACTGATACTCAGTTGTTCACTTGCAGGTTAAGGACTGTGCTGTGCAGTGCTGTGGACAGATTGTGCTTCACTATCTAGAACCCTTGTCAATCTGTGCAAGGTTATCCGCAAGTCTTCCACCACCTGATTGTAAGTACTCTTTGCAGAAAGTGTGATGGTGAAGTATGTATTGAACCCACACTAGAACCTGTTTTCCATGTTTTGAACTCGTCTGCAGAAGTAGTAGGCCCCATCTCTAATGGAGCTTTCCCATGTGTCTTGGGAAAATTGCTCAGGAATGGCCAGTGGGGATGTTCCAAGGGAAGCAGCAGCAGCACTCTGGGAAACTCTGAATGGAGTGGAGCACTGTCTCAGGACATCTGCTACAGATGTGCCTTTGCTGGTGCAATTTGGTAGAGACCACAGGTTTGTGCCACCACAACATTTTGCCACACAAGAACTGCAGTCTCCAATAATGTCATCATCCTCGGCCTTGGTACCTGCAGTCTATTCATCAGGGATGGATTTATATGTTTCAGGAGAAGTTGTGAACAGAGTCACTAGTGCTAGTAGGGATTCATCAAGGTGCATACAAACTGCCGTATTACAGAATAGACCACTGCACTCAATTGCAACAAACAGATTAAGCACACATAATCTATGGCCACCGGATGTGGCTAGGGATCAAGTATGTGCATCTGTACCTGCTTTAGTTACACCCCACACTGAATCACATGGTTATGAGCAGATAGAGAAACGGGAATTTCAAGCTCAGCTCAAAGAGAACAAGGTTGTCCAAGCAGTCCAAGAGAGAATTCCAATCAGGAATGCCAACTGCAAAACTCTGCTAGGTCAGGTTGAGATGCAGTGGCCATGCTGTAATCATCAGCGTCCTACTATTGCTGCAGGTATCATCACATCATGTCAGTGCCAGTCCAGTCTGCATGGATCTCCTGACCATGACATCATGGGTGCCACACAACTTGCAGACAATTTGGAACCTCAAGATGTTAGACAATATCCTGGGAGCCACTTGGTTATGGAGAGAACAGAAAACACTGGACAAGAGGATGTGTGGGAATATACAATGGATCAGCTTGAGGAACATGAGGAGGTTGAGGGTGGGTGCGAGCAGATGTCAGCAGGTGCCTTTATGTCCAGAAATCTTGTGTCAGAACGCAATCGAAGGAAGAAGCTTAATAAAAGCTTATATTCCTTGCGATCAGTTGTGCCCCACATCAGCAAGGTAAGATTTGATGTTTCTCCATGGAAATGTTGTCATTTTGGGGCCTGTCCTTTGTGCGCCCCAAGTCAGGTAACCCTTGCTTATGAACAGAGCATAGTATGAAAGGCAAACAGCCTGTACAACCAATCTTCAAATTTTCCCATGTTCAAGGTGGAGATGTTGGGTAATTTGACTGGATTAGAATCGGGTTTAGGAGGGTACTACTCATGTAGGCAATCCACATACATACCCAGGACCAGTCCGGTGTCTTAACTAGATGTGGCATATGTCCTGATTGGGCTACACATGGTGGATGCCACAAACAGTCAAGGCGTTGTGACAAGAGGGATCCAAACTCGAATTCAAACTCAAACTCAAATTCAAACTCAAATTCACAGATACCAATCCAATCCCTGCAGGTCTTGGGTGGTCCTTTGACAAAGACCAGACTAATTGACTATGATGTTCTTTGCTATCAGACGTGTAAAATCTACCCCCCAAGCAGCAGTGCTGAAATATTAGGGTTTTATGGGTGCAGATGGACAAATCTTCGATTTTGTCAGATGCCATCACATACTTGCAGGATCTGAAGAATCAACTGAAAATTCTTGAGGATGAGGTCAGGAAGGAGGAGGCAGCAGTCTCATTTCTAGGCGTGCACAAAAGAAGCTCTAGCATTGTTAATAGTGGCCAATCTGAGAACAAGAAAGTGAATGCAGGTGCAACTGGTGAATGTCAAGGTACAGCTACAAAAGATGGCAGCTACCACTGCCACAAAAACCAGGAACATGTTGATGTCAGCCTGCAGTGCTCCCAAAGCAACCATGTTCGTCAAATTTCTCCACCAATCTTCTCATTGTGCATGAAGTAGAGAAAAAATATGCATTTATTTGCCACTACAAAATTTAGGAAAACTCTCTCCTGGACAATTGGAGAGTTCATGACCTGACAGTTTTGTTCAGCAGATTACAGTCTCGGAACTGGATGGAATGTACACTGTGCGAATTTCATGCCAAAGAAAACCAGGGTCACTTTTGCAACTCAGCAGAGCTCTAGATGCATTGGGTCTCAACATCATCTACTCCAATATTACAGCCATGAATGGATCTGAGCAGGCTACTTGCACTTTTATTGCGGAGGTATGAGAAACAAAACCATCAATTGTTCACTCACCATCAAATTCTATGCTCTGCCCTCTTCCCAGTTGATTTATGAATATATTCTCTCCATCTTGAAACTAGTTTGGGAATGTCTCTGCGCATAAAATAATCAAGATTTGCAACCAGGATATGTTCGCAAGAGATATGACTGTTTGTCTGTGGAGATTCAGATGACAGGTAGGGACGTAGGGAGCTCTGAAAGTCTAGCAGCAGAGATCCTTGAAGCAACTGCCAGGTTCTATTCTGGCCCCATTTGCTAGACTGGAGATTACTGCAAAGAAGGCCAATTTTCTGGCCAGATCAATGCAATCGACAACACTGGGTTCAAAGTGGTTGAATTAAGCTAGTTACCCAAGTAATGTGCAGAGCGCCACTTGCAGACTGTGTAGGTAGTGTCTTGCCTGACGAGTATTGAGGGTCTGCTGAAAGAAAAGGAGTTGCTGTTTATACAGTAACGATACCTTGTTTGATGGTTATCTACTGATTTTTCCCAGCTTATTTCAGATGGAACAAATTGTCTAATTTGGAAAGTACAGGAACTTTGTTCTGAGACTGGAATCTTACTCCTCCAGTGGGTTGTATTCCATGTTTGTGAGATTTTGGACACTCACAATGCAATCTTGGCTGCCAATTTACATGGTTGCAGCAAGTGATCTAACTGGGGTTTATGTAGGTCATCCAAGATTGGATTCTAATTGATCATAACACCAAGGATATATCTGAGTCAATTGATTTTATTCAGTTGCTTTCGCCCTCAAGGAAGAGCTAATTTATATGCATCTACCTTGAGCTATGGCTTGGAGCTTAGGTGTGAAGTGCTTAGAAAATTATTTGTGTCCAGTTGAATTTTTGCAGCCATGGCATCAAGTGTCCTTGTCCCATGCATATAAAAATTGCCTTTTGAGTTGCACCACTTTTAAACATTACAAATTTGAAAATTTATGCATTGTGGGAAGCTTCAATTTATGCTCAAAGGTTCAATTTTAATGCATTTGATTGAAGCCTGCCCACTTGCAAACTAGAAAATCACTGCCTGCAATTGTCTTCTCCAATTGCTTTTTTTCTCAAACTTTTGGATTACAGTAGAAGATAGCCTACAGCTGCAGCAGAGTCTATGAAATGGGAATGAAGCAGAGTTTTAAAAGTAGAAAGGTACAGGGAGATGAATTGACCTCAGCAAAAGATCATACCCCTTGTGAAGAGAACCCTCCCTTACCATCACATAGATATTTCAATTTGCTGGGAAGAGAATTAGGACCTTCAGTGTTGTCAGCTCAATAACATCAGAATCAGTCTCCAAGTTGAAGTGTCATGCTAGTGAGAAGTTTGATAAGGATTGCCAAAGACACGAATGATAAGAGGATAAGCTTCTTGAGCCTCTTGTTGCAACACGTGCACTATGCAGCTTTTCATTAATGTCACTTATGTTGAGTAAAGGGGCTTTCTTCTTCACCTTCAACAATGAAGCTGTGTAGGAGTTCAAAGTTTGATCTCCATTTGCCAGTGATCCTCTTCTCAGCTCCATTAGCATATATTGAACTGTGAAAGAGGATTGTTGATTGTCTACAATGGAGGTCATTTGCCTGTGAGATTGAACCTGTGAGGTTTCATTACCTGTCAGTGCAAAACTAATGAGGGGAGGCTTTAGAAACTTAGGTTCTTGCTATGGCTGTCAGATCAACCTGTTTCTTCCATGACCTTCCTCATGCCAAAGCAGACAAAACATCTTGTTCCAATCGATACACTTAAGTTAACATAAGGGAATAAACAATGCAATTGGAGAAGACATGGGAAGGACAAGAAAAGTTGCAGGGACTGCTGCAGACAGACCACAACAGTGTGAGGAGAGACAGAAAAAAGGGAGATGGAAGAAGACAGATCCAGGTGTTAATAACAGCACTGAAAAACCTCATCACATCATCATCCTTGCACATGATCCCATATCCAAGGCCACAGTTTCAGCTGGTAAAAATCCTCATCAAAGAAGACCTCAAATCCCAATCACCAAACTCAACTTGAAGCCACTCTGGAGTCTTAACTTCTTGATACAAGCATTGCAGTCTCACATGGCAAAGTTCAACTCAAACTGAAATGAACATTGAATTGCAGAACTAACTTCACAATGATAGCTCAAGGTTGATTCTCCCCTTTTGATCAAAGGCCCTTCCAGTAAGAAGATGAAACCAGCAGAAAGGTTCAAAGAAAAATCTTGACTGTACAGAAGAGATGCAGCTTAAAACCACACTCTCTGGGGAGCATATATACACAGTCCAAGGGCAATTCAACTGCAGCTTTTTCACAAAAATTCTTGTTCCGGATGAGGATGCAAAGGAAAATCACAAGAGTGAGAGAAATTAAAAACAAGTGCGCTTGAGTGCATGATATTTTTCATACCTGCACCATGTACAAAAAAACTCCACTTTTTCACATAGAAACTGCCTTTTGGTTGCATGATCAAGACTCAAAACTTCTGAAGGAATGAAAGTTGTTGCACTTCGTCCACTGTGATTGATGGGTCCACTGAATTTGAGCATGGCAAGAGAAGGAAACAAGCTTCAGATGGGAGGAGACCTACCACCATCTGTGTCATTTTCAACACTTCTGCCAATTGAAGATGGGGATGATGATGAAATCCTACTAAGAGTTTTGGAGAGCCTGGCACTTGTGGAAGAGGCAAACCATGTGCATGTAGTAGTAGGTTAGGTCACCCCACCAAAACTTCTTTGTAAAGAAACAGTCAGTTGTGTTCACCAATTGGACCTTTGGTTGCAAAGAGAAGCAGTGGTCGCCACTTACACATAGAGTTCTTCAAGTCTTTCTTGAGCTGAATCCCAAGTTGTTGATTACAAAATCTGCCTGCTCCTTGAGGCAGAAGAAGCAAACACACATGAATACTTACAGCAGATTCCATGAGTCTGATGAGTCTGACCTTTGTGGGTTGTGGAGCAAAGACCTCCTGTGTTGGTTGGTTGCGGAGCAATGACCTCCTATGTTGGTTGTGGAGTGATGAGCTTTTCAGTAGCTCAATTGATCTGATTGCCATATCCAGTGACTATAAATTTCTTCAGAAATCCCCACAGAGTTGCATTGCATGCTGGAACTTGCGAATGAGGTCGGAACATCACACTTGCAAGCTGCGTAGGGATACCCAACGGGTCGATGTGTGGGCCAATCAACTGCAAATGGAAATGCCAAAGAGACAATTAGGGTTAGCTTACTTGCTTCCTTCCTTCACCAAACAAAACCCTAGAAGAATGTTTTGCGCAAGCATGTGCACCTGCATTCTGTTGCTGGTTTTTTCCGAAGAAGCTTTTGCAAATGCGGCATTTGCCCACAGAATTCTGTTGGAGTCATCGGTAGTGAGCACCACAGGTTCCGAGGATGCCCCGTGAAATTGCTCTAAATGATTCAGATCAATGATGCGCCGACGATTGCAGCGTGCGCCATCGTCGTCGTGAACATCATGTGACAGGGATCTTGTTGCTCCTTTGCATTCTTCTTCTGCAAGCGATTGTTGTTGTTGCTGCAGCAGCTTGTTGGAGTCCTCGTTATAATATGGCCATATCTGTTTAAAACGTGCTGTGGAGTTGGTTTCTGACATCTCGTTAGAGCTCCAAGTAGAAGATTGGTTTGAATCAGAATAGTAGTAGTAGCTGCTGGACGGGATCAGAGACGGATTTCCAACAGTAGGAAATTGCGGCGGCGGCGGAGAGACGACTCTGTGAGGATTCTGATAATGATGCAGCAGCGGTGCAGCAGGGTTTTGAACATGCGGAAACAGGACTTGACGAACATGATTCTGACAATGAGGGAAGAGTTGCAGCGAAGGATTTTGATGCGGCTGCTGAAGAAGAACACTAGATGGACTTGTCGGCGAGAGTTGTTGAAGAGAAAGATTGACAAGAGTCGAGTTTTGGAGATGCGCATTATTCCATTGCAAAGAAGGATTGCAAAGCGCAGAAGGCGAAAGAAGAGAGGATGGTGTAGACGACGACGAATTCAAATGTGACGGTGTTTCTGGGAGAAAAGTGATAAGATTGGCGCGCCTGCTGCTCTCAGTCTCAACGTCTCCTGCGCCGCCTGAGCAGACTTCACTCTCTGCGCCACAGCTGTGAGACGCCGAGGGAACTGAACAATCTTTCAACAACAATGCGGGACGGAGATTGGAACCCCCCGCCGTCTCGGATCCCGATTCCGATTCTTGCCCCGTGCACAACGTGAGCTTCGGGAGGCGACCGATTCTGGTGTTATTATTGTCATGGATTTCGCACGAAGGCTTACTACTACTACTGCCATGGAAGTTGTGATCAGCTCCAAGAGGAAGACGATAAGCTGCTTCTCTCTCGCTCACAATTTGGCTGGAGCTTTCGGAATGCAAGTCCGAGAGAAAGTTCCTGTACTGCAGTGGCGGCGAAGGCAGTCCCGAGTTTTCCTTCGCCTCCATTTCGGATTTTCTTCCTGAGCTTGATCTCTCTGTCTAGCTCCGAAATCGATTCCGCTTGGTGAACGCGGTCAATTCTTTTTTTCCGAATTCGATTCCGCTTGGTAGACGCGAGCTCTGGTTGACAGAAATAAAGAATGACTCCGAGTGTGAATCGCTTTGCTCCTGCAGATGGCGGCACGGGCGTCGGTGCTATGGGACGATAGATGCCTCGAGAAGATTGGTGTCCCTGCGTCCATTCCCGCGGTCAGTTAGTCGTGAACCTTCGCCTAAATGCCAACGTCCATAATCCCGGGAGCAACAACGAAGCGTTGATCAAGACATGTCTAAATGCAAGGAGGGAGCATTGGAGCTCCTTCTACCTGCAAAAACTTTCATAGAGAGACTTTACAACAAGAGCTCGAGTAATAAAAATACATGGAAAACAAAGTTCACACAGCACGAAATCACATGTAGGTACAAGAAAAAAAAAAAAGCAATCAGAGAAACAGCAAGCAATCTGGTCGCGGCGCTGATGCGGGCGGCGAGGAATTTCCGACCACCAATGAATCGCCGAAGAAACTATTATAGATTGATTCCAAATTCAAAATCCAGAGTAAAAAAACAAACAAAATTTTCTTGAAACAATATTAGAGAAGGACCTGACTCTCGTCAGGCACAGAATCATCAGCTATCGAAAAAAAATTACCTGCGAAAAGCGCAAGCGCGCATCACGACGATCAAAACGAAGGAAAGAGAAGAAAGAAGTGAAGACGACGACGTACATGTATGTATAAAGTACGTGTATACCAATAAAGATGAGTACCTATACATATACTCGTATGCGTATGTCTCGGTTGCTATTGCAGGATTTCTTTTACTTAAATTAACTGGAGAACGTAGATTGTCACCTGCGAGTAGGAGATGAGTGTTGTGGATATTGGATGGAGAATCACGAGTCGCCAACAGGGACTGAATCTCAGTCTGAAAGAGGTGCGTCCTTGACTGGACACATCCTCTTTCAGACTGGACATACCTCTTTCACAGTATTTGTGCTATTTTGGGGACAAACTCCCACTGCCAACTGGTAGTTGGGCTATGACTTGGCGGGATGATCGCCCAACAGGACTGTCCTTCCGGAACTCGAAAAGGCCAGAAGCGATTTTGTCGTGTCCTCTCGATACTTGGGCCATCCGGCGTGCCCTCTCTCCCCACCAGGTGGCCATAAATGTCCTAGGTCCATTTAAGTCATGCCACGTGTTCGACTCTCGATGTTAGACCCATTCAGGTCATGGCCACGTATTGAACTCAACGTGGTAGCCCCGTGGGCTATGCAGTTTGGGAATTGGGGGCCAGACTTAGCCCCTAGGTCATAACAAATTGTCCTCTGGAGCTGAACTCATTTTTATGGCTTCTCCATTGGGTCAGACCTAGCCTGTAATGGATTTGATGAAAATGGTTACTTTGGCCAAACCTGTTGTCATGGGCCTATTATTAGGGCTCGCGTTCAGGGCGGATCTTGGTCATGAAGATGGGTATTAGTCATGGCCAAACCTAACCACTATGGGAGTCGTGACTAGCAAAATGGCCCATTAGATGGATGTTTTAAGTCTGACAAATTTTGTCGTTTTTCTCAATCAAAGAAAGTGAGATTTTTTTTTTTGGTTTTTCTAGTGTAAATTTTAACTAACTTTGCTCAATTTCTGGACAAATTGGCAAAAAAAATTATATCAAAAAGTTGCACGAAAAAAAAAAAAAACTTGCATTTTAATGCCTCATGATGGATATCACATCACCCCCAACCTTGAAATGATGATATTGTGACCAAATGTTTGAACTTTTCTTTTTTGAAGGAGTACCTTGGCAACTTTTACATCAAATTATATTATTTGTAGAAATGTTTCAAGTTTTCAACAAATAGTTTTCTTTTAAAAAAACAATTTTTTTTGAAGGAAAATAAAAATATTATTGGAATGTACACAAGTATATTAATTTTGGCATGGAAGCTCCAAATTTAATTAATTATTCAACAAACATGTGTTGAAGCCACCCCTATAAGAGGTCCTTTTTAAGGAATGGTGTTAAAAAAGACAAAGGATTCCTCAAAGAAAATTATTATGTGGCAATGTACATGTAATGGCACAATTTCATTCATAAAACTTTATTTGGGCTTTATGTTGTTATGCACTACCAATAATAATCAACTAATCAATTGATGAAAAAATGAATTAATTTTGTGAAAATTAAGTTCCATTTCAATGAAAATATTGAATGACATGCAACTTGAATTGAATTCAAATTTAATTCAATTAGATTCAAATTCTTGAATTTAATTGAATTCTAATTTAATTCAATTAGATTCAAATTCTTGAATTTAATTGAATTCTAATTTAATTCAATTCACTTCAACAATTGAATTAAGATTCAATTAAATTGAATTCAAATTTAATTGAAAAGAAATGGGATGCAAATTTGTGCATAAGGTATTGAAAATTTGTTTGTGAATATGGTGTTCAAAAAAAAATCAAAGACACAAACCCAAGAAAACATTTTAGAGACCTTTTTTTTTGGGAATGGGTTAAACATATTTTAATAATGATGACTTACAATTTATGAAACCTAAAATTGTCCTACCTCAATCAATTCCAATAATCATCGTCATTAGAATTTTAAATTTTATGTTGAATAATTTAATCATTATAAAAAAAATATGACATACCTAAAATGTTCCAATACATATGTGAGAAAGTTAAACAATTGGATTCACCATTCCTAATTGGATGCAATGGAACCTAATTCCCAATTTACACATCATGATTCATAACATCACATGCTTACATTTTTTTCTAAACAAAAAAATTATTGATGTCAATATAACAAAAAGTAAAAATAACCCTCATTTATATCTTTTCCACAATAATGTAAAGTGATTTTTTTCATTTAGATCCTCTAGCATATTGATCTTATTTGTCGCAACCCTAGCCTTGGGCTCGCGAATAAAGTAAGGGTTTGCAAAGGTGCGGGCCAAGATTGAACCCAGGAGTCACATTTCATGCTCCTAGAGTGCAAAAGAGTGTGAGGGAATGAACCTTCACACTCCCAAGTAAACTCCCATTTTGGGAGTTGGAGTCCCAATGGACTCCCGAATTTTCAAAGGGCAATTGTAAGGGTCAAAACTCAATTGGATTGAGACATTCCTTATATCATTGGAAAGATCTTGGAACGTAGATGTCTGAGATGGGCTCGCATGACCCATTTGGACACCTAAAACACAAGTTATGGCCAAAAGAAAGGTCGGGAGTCAATTTGTCAATTTGACTTTTGACCACTAAAAGTCAAGAATCACCTCAATTCCCTTACGTGCAGGTGACGTGTGACATACCTTTGGAAAATTCTCAACAAGGGTTATAACTTTGCTTTGGATCTCATTTCAATCGGAGGTCTGTAGACAAAGTTATGGGCCCCCGAAGTCGAGGAAGTCTCAACTTTGAAAATTTCAGGACTCCCACTTGGGAGTCTTGGGACAAAATGCCATTTGGATGTGGGCCTCGTGGAGAGGCACAGAGTATATATAATATAAGGGGGAAGGTGATGGCTTCCCCCAAGTCCAGGTCGTGGTGAGTCCTGTGAATTCGAATTTACCCGTGGTTCATCTTAGCACCAAAAGTGCTTCATCTATGCATTAACCAACTTGTTGGCTGGTTTGTGCAGGTTTGTGTGAGTGATTGATCGCTTGTCATTCTTCCTAGTCCCATCCCGGAGCTCCAGCACGCCCCTCTACCCCCAAAGTGCTGCAAGTCAAGGAGTGTGCACCCAACTCCTTGATCTTCCGTTGTTTTAACTTCATACTCACATTTGAGTCAATCAAGGAGCTTGGGGGCGCATCATTATTTCATGAACCTAACTCCATGACACACCCAAATGGTGTCAATTGTTAACATTGGACATGATCACATGATAAATGAAGTTCATTCACATGGATGGAATGATTTCATAAGTCACTCATGTATAACTTGTGGTTAATTCCCAATGAATTTCTAGTTCTTTTAATTCACTATTAATTCATTTTTAATCAATTCATAGTTAATTCATAGTTCATTTTTGGTTCATTTTTAGTTAACTCATTGTTCACTTATAATTAAAAAGGTTTTCAAAAAGGTTCATTGGTCATGAACATATGAAAACCTCCATGGAAACCTCCATGAACTAGGTCCCAAAAAGGGTATAAATGAAGGTAGAACTCCCATTATGTTTAATAAATTCAACACCAATTCAAAACACAATCTTGTTCCATAGTTTTATTATATTATTTTTGTGTTTATGTTTTCATACTTTGTCACAATAAAGATTTGTTTACATTTTTCACATTTTTTGTTCTTGTCTTTAACCTCTTATGGCTTTGTTTTAGTGTCTATGTTATGTGTTTGGATTTTGATTTTATAGTTTTCATGCCCAATGACAAATGATTGCAATGAGTTCATCACAAATTTACCAAGTTTCATAAGTTTGTACAAATTTCGTGCGAAATCCGATTTTCATAAATTCATAAAAAAATTCATATGAAGTCCAAGCTATGGTTAATATGAACAATATTTGTACATAATCAATATTTTAAATATTAAAAAAGACTAAACATTGTTTTTGAATGACATATGTGAATGTGAATATTTAATACACAAAAATCGCATAATTTTATGCAAAATATATCATGATAATTGCACAAATTTAATTAAAATATTAAAAAAATTATCCTTCACATTAATACATCATAAGTAAAAAAAACACGTCATTCACATATTTACTTATTTATGCCATTTTTACACTTTGAAGCCCATGGAATTTGTACAAACATATTGTTTTATGTTTTTCGCACAAATTCTATTGAAATATCATGATATTATAAGTTTGTGATGTTATTTACCCGTAAAAGTAGTAAATTATTCATTATTGTTTGTTTACATAAATGGTAATTTTTTGGGAAGGTTTGGTATTGCTTGAAGGTTTTTTGACATGGCACATACCAATGTAGATCATATTTTGCCACCATTTATTTGGTTATTTGTTACATTGGATTCATTCATAACTAGTAACATTGATTGGGGTTTTGATGAAGATGACCAATCCTCACCTCAAGGAAAATAGCAATGTAACAATATTTGGATAATACACCATTCAAGAAGTTACACATGAACCTCCAATAAGTTGTTTGTGGACCCTTGTACCTACACCTTAGCTTGTGGAAGCACAAATACATGGTGGTGGTAGTATAGATTATGGACCTCTAGTTTAATGTCTTTATTTTAATATTGCACACAAGATCATTATCGTTAAACCAAATCGTATGTTTGGACTATGATTAACATTGTTATAAGGGATATTATAAAAACATGGATTGGGTGCCATTATATGTTCCTAAATCGTGAACCTTGATATTATGGTGTTTATGAAAGCAAAAATATTATTGAATTTGTTTAATTGTGAAAAATATTCAACAAGTCCATTTTATCTTAAATTATTTTTTTCCTTTGACACATAATGTAATTAAACAAGTTATAACTTGTACCACTTAAAGGAATACATGTCACAACTAGTTTTTTAAATATAATTAATATGTCAAATTGTGAAAGATTCCCCAAAATGTCACATTAAAAGGTTCCATTTTAATTTGATTCTAATGACTAATATGTTTTTTCCTGGAATGTCATAATATGAAAATATTTAAATTTGTGAAACACAAAATGTCTTGACTTGGGTTTGGAACATGATTTGAATGAGTACCAACTTAGGAATTAGTTTTTGCAAGGTAGGGCTTATGAGAAGCTACAAATGTATATATGTACAAAAGATTAATGCCCTTTAAAAAGGTCTAGTTGATAATGAATCCCATCGACAAATTGGTTGTTTAGTAAAACATTTTCCCCTATTTAATATTTTTGCAACTTAAGAAAAAAAAATTGGAGATTGTGGTGAAGAATTGAAAAATGCATCTTCAATTTGTGAATTTTCCATTAAGAATTAGAACAAGTAATTATGTCCCCACAATTCATGCCCTTGCCATTATCCTTAAGCCAAAATAGGTGACAAACACAATTGGTAATAAAATTGGTACATTTAACCAATGAAAAATTCCCAATCTATTCCCACCAAGTTCCCAATGCCCACTCTATTGCCATTAAGCTTCCCAACATGTTTCCCAAATTCCCAATTTGTTCCTCAACATGTTCCCAATAACACCTCATTTTGTTGCATATGTTTTGCCCCACATTGTCCTCTTGGAACCTGTATGCTACATAAATATTGTAATATATTGGGATTTATTATTTTTTATGTTTTGAGTGAATACCCTTATATTGGGGAGTCTCCCAAGTTTAAAAACTTTTGACTCTCCAAAGTTTCATAAAAATTTGTGATGTGCTAATCAAAGAATCTCATTGCAACCAAAAAAAGATTAACTTAGAAAGCACCCCTAACTAATTTATATGGATCACATTATGTCCCAACATTTGGCAAACTAAAGAAAATGTCATAAATATGATGGCACCTTTGTAAAATGTGACAAATTTGAAAAGATGATCTATAATAATGAATATCTTGTGTCTTTATGTTGTAGGGTTTTCAATTCATCTATATGAATTAATATTTTTTTCTAGGGGGCACAATTAAATGAATCTTTTGTGAAGAAACAAAGAACAACAAACAACCTACCACCACAACCAAAAAGGAGCACAATCACACATTCAACTCCCACAATGTATTTAATGAAGCCTTTATAATATTGATTGAAGCACCACATAATTATAAACTTACTAGATCTAACACAAGTCACTTATGCATGCACCACACCTCTCGTACATGGCATTACAAAAGTGTTTTATCCTTACCTCCAAAAACGTTGTGCTTTCATTACATTGGGGCAACCTATTTAGCTTAAGTTAAATTTTGCAAAGATAATAGTTCATGATTTTATGTGTAAGGTTCCATGTGTTTTATACATGTTCACAATTCTAAAATCTATGAAAAATCTTCCAAATTACCAAATAGAGGGCAAGCTTGGTTAACTAAATTATCCACCCTTATTTTCCATAACCATTGACCATCACTATCCACAACTTTGTCCCAAATAAACCAAATAAACTAAGGTTCTTTCTTGTTGTGATGTTATATTGTTTACTTTAAATAATGGTCCATCTTAGTTTGAAATTTGGTTGAAGCAACCCATACCACCCCTTTTCAACTATGTTCACCTTACATTTACTTGCCTTCAACATTTTCTTTCCCAACATTGAAGTGTACAACATAAGAGTTTATCCTCCTTCAAAGAGTATAATTTAAGGCCAATTGCATTTCTCCAATTTTCTTGCAATACATGGCAAACTAGGTTATATTTGACCTTCAACTATTTTAATTATTCTCACTTAGGCAACCTTTCTTTACAAAGTGTAATTGCCCTTGCAACTAACCCAATGGCAAATAGTGGGACCAAAGTCTAATATAAACTGGACCCACTAGAAATTTATCCTATTTGACCAAGATGACAAGATGATGTTCCTATCTCTACATCTTGGTTAAAAGGATGTAAAATTTGGGCACACTATGGATAGGAAAATTCTATTACCCCCAAAAACCCTACCCACTCCTCCACTTGGCAAGTACCCATCATGTGTTCTCAACAAGTGCCCCCCACCTTTCTTCAAAGCTAGTAGCAATTGTAATGTGCACTAATTCTTCTAACTTTAGCAATATTACAAACTTGACCATTGTTTCTTTCGTAACACAAACTTGAACCTTCAATGGTTAACTGAATTATTAGAACTTTTGAGTCCCACTCCTTTGTGCAGATCTTTGAATGGTCCAAACTAGTTAAAGTGTTACAATCACAATCAAAAGGACAGACTCCTTGAAGAACTCATATATTTTGATTCCCATCAATCTTCATGAATCAAAAAGTAAAACATTTTAAATTATTATAGGTTAGATGATCATATACCTAGAATTATCAATATCATTCACTTTGTGTCCAAGTGTATGTTAAAACAAAACTAGTAAACATTATGTTGAAATGTGACTTCCATGACTCAAAAAATGATTACAAATGGAATCGTATGCTCAGTTTACAACTACTTGCAACTACATGACTATGAACTAAAATGAAACCCATCATTTTGATCACATAGTCACAAACTATGGTTATAGTCATAATTACCAATTGTAATCAAAATATGTAGAATCTTAAATTCCCATGGTCCGACATTTGCCATGACTATTCAATGTCATAATTTTCATTCATTGACATTGACTATCATCATTATGGATTAACCATATTTGATCTTGGCCATTGGATTTCTAAAAATTGAATGTGTTCCAACCAATGCAATGCATGCATGTGTCAATTTTAAAACCAAGTAAAAGGTGCCACTTGTTTTAAATGCATTTTCTAAATTGAATTTTTCAAATAATATTTAAAATTCATAATAGACTCTTCCTATCCATAGTGTGCCAACTTTTACATCATTGAGACCAAGATGGTGCGACACATGGTAATTTGAAGATCTATGAAAATTTGCCATGTGTCAAAAATTGCCCAATTACAACATGCCATGTGGAATTTTTTTGTAAAACTTTTTTAAAACAAATTCAAATGTGAATTTTGCATCCCATATCGAAATGACACGTGGCAAATTTATTGTGAATTAGAATTGGACATATGTTTTTATTGTGAAGGTTTGGATTTTTAATAGGTATCCTTTTACAAATTACAATGATCAATAATCCATGTGTCAAAAGTCAGTTTTTAAGGTTAGGGTTAGGCTTCAAATTTAAGTTTAAGGTTTTAGATTTAGGGTTATGAAATTAGGGTTATAGTTTTTAGGGTTTTGGTTAAGATTATGGAATTATGGTTACATGTTTAGGTTTATATATTTAAACTAAGGATTTAAGGTTTGATTTTTTAATTTAAGGTTTTTGGATCCATAGAATATGTTATTGTTTTTAGGCTCTGAGATTAATATAGTTCTCAATCCACATTTACACCCCAAATGCAATAACCAACACTACATGTTAATTTCACAACTAACAAACATAAGTTCACCTATAGAAATCCACTTTTAATTACATGAAAAAATCAAAATACATACCCAAACCAAGGGCAATTTGCACATAATGGTTTTTACCTACATATTACAAAAATCTCTTCCTTTTCCACTTTGTTTAAACACATCACACAATCCTTTTCATGTACATGCATCCCTCCAAATTCATTACAACTAGTATGCCTTGCATTTCAAATTCCACATCAATTATTAGTTACCTTGTACATCATCTTTAACAAGCATCAAAAACTTCAATGACCAAAAAACAACATTTAAGAGTTTTATTTCAACTTTTTTTCCCCGAGATTTGTCATTTGATGTACAAAAATAGATATGACATCTCATTTTGGTTACAATTAGAATCAAGTACATTGTTTAAAATGACTAACTAAGTTTAATTTGATTAAAATCAATATTAAGTATGTCAATTTTGACTAAACAAATTAGCTTTTTAGTCAAAACAAACATTATGTTAAACACATGGTGTATATGGCATTCATGTGGAATTTTTTGATTTGATTAATGTGATTAATGCACTTAAAATTAGTCATCTAAATATGACTGATTCTAATTATAATGTTACTTTTAATGATATGGCAATTTTAAGATAAGATAAAATAGTGTTTCATTATTTTTTGAATTAAATTACCATAAATAATTAAAAATCAATTAAAAATCTCATGTTTTCATTTTTTTCAAATGTTCAAATAAAAATAAAATAGGAGAAAACACTAAAATATAGCAAAATGAAATGTGAAAAAATGAAAGATCAAATTGAAATTTTGCACTTAATTTTTTATATAAAAATACTATGCATGTGAAACTTGAACTATATTTTTTTAATACAACATATTTTACAAAATTAAAGACATGTGAATTTTAATTATACAATTTTAGAAATTAATTTCATTGTGATTTTTTTTTAATTTTTAAAATTTTCAAAAATAAAAATTACCATGTAGAATTTTTTATTATAAAATTAAATTAAATGATAATTTAAATAAATAAATTTTACAGAAAAATATTGAAAATTGATGTAATACATTTTACATTTTGAAACTAAAAGCCATTATAAATTTCAATGTAATTATCAAACTAAAAATGAATTAAATTGAATAATGATATTAAATATTTACATGTGTAAAAAAATCATTATGAAATTACATAATTACATAATAAGGTTACAATGTGTGATATTAAAAAAAAAAGGTTTATGTATTTTGTGATAATAACTTATATCATCATGTGAAATGGTTGAATGTTAAAAGCTTTGGGTTGTGAATAAGGAGGTGAAGGTTCAAACCTCATATTGGACATGTTCCCATGACATCATCATAACGACCTATCATAGGTTTGCCAAACTTGGAAAAAGAAAATTAAATAAAAAATGGAATCAAAGGTTTAATGTGACTTTGGATTTGTCCATAATTTACCCTAGAAGAAGAAATAAGTATTATTATTATTATTAAAATATTATAAAAAGATATAATAATAATTTTAACTTAAATTAATATTTCCACATCAACTAATAATTTTAATCATCAAAGTCATTTCAAACAATCGTTTTAGTTTTTAAAGTAGTCAATTTTTTGGCATAAACAATTAATCTGATTTAAATGAAGACAATTTTCTCCCTTGTATGTTTTGATTAAAATTTCAATCACAAAAATAACATAGAAACACACATTTGTAATAGCAACAATGGCACGGAAATAAAGTTTAATATATATTATGATTGGCCTTACATTTTGAAGTTGGCATGATTGTCCCAATAATGATTACATATTTACATTGTCCAAAGCTCCAAGGGCACTTGAAAGATTATTTGGAACATTTTGCACATTTACATTTCCTCCCACATCAATACTATTGATACAAAATATTGATGTGGGAGGAAATGTAAATGTGCAAAATGTGCTTTGTATACTTCAACAAGGAATTTTTTGCTGGTGATGTCCTGATTATTAATGGAATTTCCTGATGTAGGAACATGCTTGATTTTGGACAATAATCGAGCACTTCCACGAAACAAGGTTTCCTGGGTTCCAGGTCATGACCTGTGGTGGCAAGTGAAGCACATAAATCATCTTCATTTATTTTTTTGTTGTTTATCTGAGCATGAGTATGAAGTATGTATTCATTGTATTTCATGGAAAGTGTACAATGAATCTCAACCTTACTGTTGGTGTTTTGACTACATAGAGTGGATGATCAACTCGAAATCAACAAGGAGTTGGAATTGCAAATCACAGGGGTAGAAAAGCTGAGTTTATGGTGGTTGCTTAGCATTCAATTCATTCTCCTTCTTTATACCCTTGGGAAGGTTTGCTCCTTGTGACTCACATGCAGTACTTTCACCTATTCACAGTTAGTCAAAGTAGCTCACCAATAGGTGACATATTCTGTGTATCATGCTAATCGATTTTTTCTAAACAATTTTGTTGAATGATTGATTAATGATGCAGCTTGCAACTTGGCAAAGTTAGTGGATCTTGCAGTATTGCATAAATTAGAAATCCTATACTTGAGATGATGTTACATTCATTATAGGCAATTGTATCAAGATCTAAAACAAAAGTCTTGATCATGGTGAGTTATTTGTCAAACTAGACAAAGTAGTCATTAGATTGATGTTTTGGAACTTCAATGGCATGCTTCTTAACATGTTCCTTGGATATTTGGAGCTTGCTGCAGAAATAATGCAATATAAGCTAGTTCTTTTTATTATGACTTTGCACAAATGTTGAAATTTTGTGAATCAGGCCAAATTTCATTTTTGGATGAAGTGGCAGCTGGTGCATGAACCATGTAGCTTGCTGAGCAAGTTACAGCTGAGGTTTGAACCAAGGTGGAATGTGTTCTAAACCATCACAAAGGTACCCTATAGGTACAAAAAGTTGTCTACATGAAGTTTTGTAATTCCATAACTAGAGTTGTATTTTTGTTTGACCATATTAGGTGCGCCTTATGAATTGGGTGAGTGGAACATTCTCTAGTAGCACTGTTTATCAATACTTTCCAATGTTGATTATCATTTACTAAATCAATACTAATACAAAGTTTGTAAACATGTTGTTGCAATATCATATTTCTTGCAACCAATGGTGCATGTGCAATTTTTAAATGCTTTTGTTGTGGTGTGCCTATAACACATTTACAACATCATAATAAACATGAATACAACACTGATTCACTATTGAATATCCAATTTGCAATTGTGTTGTTGCAACATTACATCACCTACCTTCAACAACACATAAGCAATACAAATACAATGTTGAGAAAGTATGATTGTAACGTATATACAATAACATAAGCAACAAGAATAAAACATTGAGTCAATATTGAATATCTAGTTTGTAGTTATGTTGTTGCAACATTGCATCCCCTACATTCAACAATGCACATGCAATGCAAATATGATGTTGAAATAAAATGAATACAACATAAATTCAAAATATAGACAACATGAATATAATATAAAATCAATACAATAATAGAGTTTGTAACCATATTGTAACAACATTGTATCATTTACAATTAAAAGTGCATATCCAATACAATCATAATACTAATGCAATATCATTACAATATTGACATAATGTGAATACAACATGTGAAACAACAAAAATACAATGCAAATACGGTGCTACATCATTTATCATTTAAACAATACCAAAATTAAGTCAATATAATCTAAATTGTTTCAATGCCTATTTTACACGAACAAAGCACTAAACCTTGGACATCTTGTAAAAGTATTGTGAAAGTATTTAAATAGCACTAATACAAAGGGGTCCCCACTTTGTGACGACTAGTCTCTCCCATCAATCTAAAATGTGGATGTGTTATTTGTGTTGCCATTGTAGAAAACCCCTCCATCACCCCATCCCCATCATTCCCAACATTGTCCTCTCAATTGTGCATCAAATCTTACTACAATTCTAGCATGTTAATTTAGGGTTTTTAAAAATTTTTCACCTAAGAAGTTACTTTAATTAAAGGGTCAACTTGGTAATTTTTATTATTGGAAGTAGATTTCCTACTATCTCCACTCTTGGAGGTGATGACCACTAGTTTGGGTAACTTTTAAAGATGGTAGGTAGGAGGTCAACACCAACCTTTAAAAATGTGGTGGTTGGCTACTTAGTTGCCTAGAAGATAAAAGTTAAATTGGAGACAATTTTTGAAGGATGTTAATTTAGTGCGACTTTGGTGGTATTCATTTTGAAGTATGTTTATGGTTATGGAGGAGGATTTAGGGGAAGGCAAGGCCCTAGTTTTTTCTATTTCTCTCACAAATTTTTTTCTCATTTTTCCACATTTATTTTATCTTTTCTTCTTTCCCTCTTTGATTATTTCTATCTTTCTCCTATCTTCCCCCTTTATTTTATTTTATTCTTTTCTTTTCTTTTTAATTCCCTTGTACCTTCATCATGGTAAGTTGGGAATGCCTAGTATAGGTTTTTAATTTCTTAATTACTAGATTATTAGAAGAGGGAATATGACAACCCCTTTATGTACTCCTTGGTCATGGAGGCATAATGAGACAACTTAATTACTTTTTCCTTATTCATAGATTTATGGTGTTCTTTTATTTTATTTTCTTTTCTTGTGTTCTAGAATGACAATAGAATGTGGGAACAAACTAGGAAAAAAGAAATAAGAAAAGGTAGCCAATAGTTAGAACTTGAGTACCTTCATGGCACTATGAAAAATAAGGTGATTTGCAAGTAGGTTTTTGAGTTGCAATGACCATTTGCAACTAATTGCAACTCATTGCAACTTAGTGTATTTCTAAGGCCATGAATGTTATTGGACAAGTTACATAAGTTACAATGGATGCAACACACTGTATGTGAAATCATATATATATGTAACTCTTGCAACTCAATTATTACTATGCAAGAACAACTAATGTGTAATTTTAATGCAACTACTTTGCAACTACCATGATAACGTCATTTTTCATCAATCCATCGAATTTTCAAACATGACACTATGGGGATTTTTTGGTGAAAATTATTTTCTATTTAAAATATTGATTTCCACCATCCATTATGATTCTTCATTTGTAATGGTCTAAGATTGTGACACGTGTGGCATACTAATAAAATTGTGAAAATAATAATGATAATTTATTTAGGTAGTTAGGTGGGTTAATACATAAGCATAGGTAGGTAGGTAAGTCAAATTAAGTAGGTTAAACATACATGTACTATCTTGACTACATACCTATTGTTACCCATATTTAGTAATAGGTGACCTAATAGGTTATAAATTTAAGCATGTTGTTAAACTTAACAAGTAATATTATACTAGGTTAGTAGATAGGTTGATAGGTTAATCAATTAGTAGTCTATAGAACAAATGCCAAAACAAGTAGTTGAACAAGTAATGCAACAAGGTGTAATTTTTTGAAATTTTGGACTATCAGTTTAAATATTGGCTAATACTTGTTTAAACGGTATGTTATGACTATTTGATTTTTTAATTAACTAGTATAAGACTAGGAGGACAGACCTATTTGGAATGGAGACTTTTGATTTTGATTTTATGTTAATATTTCACTTTGGAACATGAAGTAATTTCTTTTCAACTAACTTTCTTGAATCTTTGAATAGTTTGAGTACATGTTAGTTTAGGAATCGTAGTTAGTTTTAAATTATTAGAGTTTGGATACATACTTGTTGTTTTAAAAACCTGTTGCTGGAAAAATCAGAAGTTGAAAACCTTAATGGGGTCTATCCACAATTGGGGTAGCAAAAAGGAATGACTTGTATTTAAAGGATTGCAAAGGACATCCTTAGGGGGTATCCCAATTGTGCTTTGACCCATATATCATTCTTGTATTCAATTTAATTGACCAATGGTACATTGTTTTGGGAGCATATTTGATTAAACAATAAAAGATGAACAAATGAATGTAAGGAACAAACATATAATAGCTAATTTAAATTGAAATAATTGTTGGATCTATAGGGAACATTAACAAAATTGGGGGCTATAATGCCAGAGATGATTAAATTATTTTTAAGTCTTACTTAGACCATATTGACAACCCAACCACAATTTAAAACCTTTTTTGGCATCAACATGGTAAATACATGTTTTAATTTCATAGAATAAAACATTGAGATCTTTGTCCCTTTGAAACATTAACCCCCTTTAATTTGCAATTGTGATGTAAGAAATTAAAGCTCAATATCGGAACAATGTTGAAAATCATGTAATCATACACTTTGTGTGAATAATTAGGATTTTGGGGCCAACCATTCTTTTTACCCCTCGAAGGGTTCCAAATGGTGCATTGCTAGCTTCTATCAAGGTCATTCCATTCATATTTTACTATAGGTGCATGGAAGCCCATCCCATAGGCCTTGCCATTGCCCAAGTGAGGCGGGGAAATATTACAATGAATTGAAACAACTCCAAGGGCATCTTAAAATTTAAGACACCATAATAGACCTATAAGACATTTTTATACAACCCAATTTTAGTTGCAAAAAAAGACACAATTTGATATTAAACTATGTGAATTAGGAAAATGATATACAACTAAATGTTATTTGTTTGTTGCTCCTACATTGGAAGAGAATCTACATGCCTCTTGTGTTGGATGAAGGATTTGGATCATCACTTGCATAGTAGAACACATTTATGTTCAACACTTCAATTTTTATTTGTAGCAATCCCAATGAAGCCATGAAAATTTCATAGCAAAAAATGTGTATTTAGTGGGCATGGACCCATGAAGTAGTGGAATACTTGCTTAGATGTTGGGTTAAAACCAAGGCCAACAAATCTTTTTAAATTCATGCACATGTTTCATCTAACAACATCCCATCAAATAACCCATTCTAAATAGTTGTAGAAAACAAAATTCACCTTATAAACAACCACCTTGAAAAATATGGTACAACTAAACATTTCATATATATATGAGGGGGGTCAATAACCTCTTTACTAAAACTTGGGATCCATTTTTGTAGGCCATCTTACCTCATCCTTACCAATATTACAATAATCCAACGATGGTGATACATCAAAACCATCTCAAATGTGGTGGCATATTGTTCAAAAAATCATGTGGTAATTGAAAAAACTAAAGTGTAGGAACATTTTATCACATGAGCTTGACAAGCTTTCACCATTACAAAAAAACGTATTTTTTGGTTGAAACATCTAGCCAAAAAATACCCAAAATGATAAGCATAAAAAAGACCACCCTATTAATCTAGACAACTTGATTTGGACCCATTGATGTCATTAGAGTTTGGGATGGTCTTTTTTACTAGTAGAATAGGAGACTATTTTACTAGTCATTTTTACTAGCATATAACGAACCATTTGATTAATCAATTTCTACCTAAACTTTTTTTTGGGGGAATTATGATAAAATTTATATTTTTGATAGGTTCATAGTAAATTGGTTTAAGTAGGTTGTAAAAAGGAAAATAGGTATGTGGTAGCCTAATTTAACCTATTTAGTCTAAACTACTTTAATCCCTTAGCCATGCACATAGGTTACAAGTATAAGGAATTGAACCCCTCACTTCAATAATGATCAACCACTACCTTACCAATGGGCTTAGTAGCAAAAGGTGACAAGTTTTGTCACATTTTTAATTTCACATGTTTATTTACATAGGTAAGTAAAATGGTTAGGTAATTAGTAAGTAGTTTGGAAATAGGTTGATAGATAGGTATAAGAGATAGGTATAAGTATGTAGTTAAGGAGGTAAACCTAGGTATAAGGTACATAAACATAGGTAGACCAAATCCTAAGTAGGTAAGTAAACATATATAAGTAAATAAACTGAGGTTATTTACCTACTTAGATCTACTTATTTAGTCAAGGTAATAATTAACTAATTTGACCTATTAATTAACATAAAATGTTCAAATTAACTAAAAACCATTGGTCAAATTTTGATTAAACATGTCATTTTGTTTTATTGAACTTGACTAGATGTCCCACTTGACTAGGACCCATTAGCCATTTTGACCAAGGTGGGCAATTTTTTGTTCAATTTGAATGGATTTTCAATTTGATGAATATTCATTATAATATATCATTATAATCAAGTTCATTAATTAAAAAAATGTTAACAAACAGGAGATCTATTCAAGTGCAAACATAAATCTTTATTGAAAGGAAACTACAACATGATGCTCACAACACGAAACATAACATCAAGAACTCCTCAAGGTTCTTGTCATATGAAATACACAAATTTGTGTAATGAAGAAAAGAGAACCAAACCATCGACACCAAGGTATTTAACTAAAAGACCAAACCACAAATAACCAAACTAATATAAATAAATAAAGTAATTCAACCTTGTGAAAGTAACCTAATTACTTTCCTACTCCAGTAACTAATGAAACCTAACTAGTTGAGCTTGAATTCTCAACACTCCCCTTCAAGCTCAAATTCATTTCTAATACACCAAACATTTTCTTAAACCTCTTTAGCTTGTTTGTACCTAAAGCCTTTGTGAAAATGTCAACAATTTGATCTTCAGTATTGACATGAATAAGGTTAATTTCTTTTGCTAAAACTTTTTCTCTAATAAAGTGGTAGTGCACCTCAATGTGCTTTGTCCTAGCATGATAGACCGAGTTGTTAGTAAGTAGTATGCTACTGATGTTATCACAATAAATGACAATAGGAGCATCCACTAATTGTCCCAAATTTGAGAATAGTTTTTGTAACCAAATTACTTCACATGCAACAATTGCTGCACCTCTATATTTTGCCTCCGTGCTTGATAGTGCAACTATTGGTTGTTTCTTATTACTCCAACTAACAGCACCACTTCCAAAAGAAAACATGAAACCACTGGTCGATCTTATATTTGAAACATTGCTAGCCCAATCAGCATCCGTGTATCCATGTATTTATAACTAGCTTTTAGCTTCATAAAAAATTCCACATTACAAAGTATGTTTTATGTACATTAATATGCACCTCACTACATCCAAATGTGGCTTTCCTGGTGTTTGCATGAATTGATTTACCACTCCAACTGCATAACTCAAATTTGGCCTTGTGATGGTCTTGTAAATCAAACTCCCCACTATGCGTATGTACATAGTGGTATCCTCCATAAGGTCTCCTTCATTTGCACTTAACTTCACATTTTGCTCCAATGGAATTGAAATGGGTTTGCAACCTGTCATCCCTTATTCGAATAATTTGTTCAAGGCATATTGCCTTTGTAGTAACCATATCCCTAAGGGATTGGATTACCTCAATGCTGAGGATGTAACGTAACTCTCCCAAATCCTTCATTTCAAACTTTTGCTTCAAAAGCTTCTTCAGATCAAAGATGTCTGCATCACTATCTCCTATGATAATCAAGTCATCAATATAGATGACTATGACTACAATTTCATGATCTGTCTTTTTACATATAGTGAAAAATTTGCATTGGATGTTTGAAATCCACTTGTGACAAGATACTGACCTATATTGTCTTACCAAGCTCTAGGTGCTTGCTTCAAGCCGTACAAAGTTTTCTTCAACCTATAAACCAAATGAGGATGTGTTTGGTCCACATAACCTGGTGGTTGTTCCATGTACACTTCTTCCTGTAAATTTCCATGAAGAAAAACATTCTTTACATCCATTTGATGTAAAGACCATCCTTTTGTTGTTGCCATGGCAATGATTGCTCTTACAGTTGTTATTTTGGCAACTGGATTATAGGTCTCCTCATAGTCTATGCCATAAGTTTGGGCATAACCTTTGGCAACCAATCTTGTTTTGTATCTACTCACAAATCCATTTGCATTGTGTTTGACTTCGTACACCCATTTGCACCCAATTGCTTTCTTGTCCTCCAGTAAAGCTACCAATTCCCGAGTAGCATTAGCATCCAAAGTTGTCATCTCTTTGTCCATGGCATTGTCCCACTTAGGGTTTCCAACCACTTGTTCAAAACAAATGGGTTCAACCTCTTGTATAACTTTCACCATGTATGTGTAATGATGAGCTACAAAGCCATCATATGTGAATCTTTGTACAGGGTATTTGATTCATGTGGATCTTCGTACTCCAATGTCATTGTCAGGTGTTTTCAAAGTTTTTTTGGCCATCCGCGTTTTAGGAGTAGTAACTAAAGGGATTATTGATTCTTCACCCACACTCTTCTCTGAATCATTTGACTCATCATCTACATAAGGATTTCTAGATGATGTTTGAAAACTACCATGTACAATGTTTGAAGATTTTAATCTTCTTTTCCATGGAGTGTTACTGGACCCACTAATTGAAGACTCTTGTGGTCCATTAATTAATTATGATTCTTGTGTCACATTTGATGGAACATCACCATTTCTAGCCTCTCCATCTTCTGCTACCTTCAGTGGTGAGTACTAGCTAACCATCTCATCAAACACAACATCTCTACTCACTTGCAATTTCCGAGTGGAAGGATTGAAACATCTATATCTTTTTTGTTTTGAGGAATATCCAATGAAGATACAATTCTCAACTTTTGGGTCTAATTTTGATTTCTTTTCGTTAAGAACATGCACGTATGCAATGCAACCAAACACTCTAAGGTGTGAAACATCGGGTTTCTTACTTGTGAATTTTTCTTCAGGTGTCATGCCATGAACTGCCATTGTGGATGTTCAATTCATGATATAGACTGTAGTTACTACCACTTCGGCCCAAAAGTAATTTGGCAAATTCTTCTCATTTACCATGGCAAATGTTATTTTTACAATGTGCATGTTTTTCCTTTCAGCAATTCCATTCTACTGTGGGGAATAACTACATGATTATTTCCTTTGACTTCCATGCTCCTTCAAGTACTCACTGAATTCATTTGAAAAATACTCTCCCCCTCCATTGGACCTCAAGCACTTGATGCTCACACCCTTCTCCTTCTTCACCATTGCTTTGAAATTCAAAAAATGTTGAAACAATTCACTTTTATGTTTCATGAAGTAGACCCACACCTTCCTTGTGTGGTCATCAATGAAACTCACGTAGTACTTGCATCCTCCAATGAATTTTGTTTTCATGGTCCACACATCTGAATGGATTAGTTCCAAAGGTTCGGAACTTACATGAGTTGTTTGAGCTGTGAATGGATGTCTAGCTTGCTTCCCCAATTAGCATGCTTCACAAACTTCTAACATCACCTTTTCTATTCTAGATTTGGAAAGACTTCCAACAAAATTTTGTTTCTCCATGAGCTTAAGACGTTAGAGATTAACATGGCCAACTCGCTTGTGCCAAATTCCAATGTTTCTAGCTCCTTTTCCATGTGTGAATAACATGGAATTCACCGTAGGCATGGTCACATCCAAGGTGAACATTTGTCCATTCCTTTCCCCTTTTGCAATCAATTTGCCTTGGTTTTTCATGTCTTCCACAAAACATCCATTTGGGTTGAATGTCACATGTAAACCTTGTTCCACCATCTGGCCTACGGAAACCAAATTTTTTGTTATGGTTGGAACATGAAGTACATCTTTCAAGTACTTTGTTTTCCCATCTTGCATGGACAATGACACCTTGCCAATTTGTGTGATGCGATGTGTAATGTCATCACTAGTTTCCACAAACCCTGGTGTCTTCAAATCCTTTGTGTCTTTAAACCATTCTCCATGACTAATCATGTGGTTTGAAGCTTCAAAATCCACATACCAAACATTGTTATTTGATACACCTCCTATCATTGAATTTGCCATGTGCTGCATCACAAACAATTATTCATCACCTTGATTCTTAGTTGATGCATAATTCCCTTGTTGCAGCTTTCCATTTCATGCATCATGCTCCCTTTGGTAACAATTCTTTGCCATGTGCCTAAGTTTCCTGCAGTAATAGCAATTTGAGTCGTTATATGATTGTTGACCTTGATGACTTCCACCGCTACTTCCATGACTTCCTTAACTTCCTTTTCTTCCAAAGTTTCTTCATCCACCTCCATGAGCTTGACCTTCATGTTAATGATGTCCACCATGCGAGCTTCCATGTCGACCTCGAAATGAAGTTTTACCACTTCTACCTCTACCTCTATTAATATTTAAGTAGAAAGCACTTTCTTGCGATCCTCCATTGAATGAAGTACCAACAATTCTCATCTCTTCACTTATAAGTAAAGTTATTAAGTTTTGGAAATTGAAAAATGTTTCTCAAATTGCAATTGAAGTACGAAATTAGCTATAGTCTTTTCCAAGTCCATTCATGGTGACGACCACTAAATCTTCATCATCTACAGGGGTTCCTATAGATGCAAGAGCATCTGCAAGGTTTTTCACCTTTATAGAATAGTCACTGATGTTCATTTTGTTTTTTTGTAGATTATGCAACTCTTGCTTGAGCTACATTTTGCGGGCTTGTGTATTGGTGCTATACATTTTCACCAATGTATCCCAAGCTTGTTTGGGTGATTTTGCATCTTGAATATGCATAATCATGGAATCAAACACACTCATAGAAATCGATACAAGACTTTCCTTGCTTTTTTATGCTAAGTTTTATTGGCTTGAATTTGTTGTTGTGTGGGGTTTTTTGGGAGAGGAGGTTCTTTCTCATCACCAGTTATGAATTCCCAATAATCTTTCCCCATCAAGAAATTCATAATCCTAAATTTTCACACTTAGAAATTGTTTTTATCTAATTTCTCAATTATAATTTGAGAAGACCGTCTGTCATCTCTGAAAGCAACACTCAATGTTTTCTTGGGGTTTCACAAATGATTTTAATTCCTTCTTTGGGTTTCTAGGATTAGGATTAGGGTTTTCCTTCTTTAGGTTTCTAGGATTAGGGTTAGGGTTAGGGTTGAACAAGATGGACCTTGCATATGTATGTATGTCTTGAGTATTATACGAAATTTTATACTATACATGGGTTTTACATATATGCACATATCTCGTATAATATTTCATATGGTATTAAGTACATGATTACATACCACACTTTTGTATGAAGGTCTTGATAATGTATTTGCACTTCCTAATATTCAAACTCCTTCCTTCAGATTCTCCCAAGTTTATTTGTTCCATTTCAAAAATTTGTTTTGATGTCTTCTCAAAACAAACTTCTGTCACAACAACTTTGCAAAGCTACACTGCTCACACATGACCTTGGATCGATTTAAAATTTTGGTGAAACATGAACAACTATGTTTACTACCATCTTTCAAAATTTTAGCTCATTTAACTTCATAAAACGAAAGATCTTGTTACTTCCTTGAAATCACCTCAAACTATGACCTAAACACAAAATGACTTACAACTCACTTTCAGTAACTCCAAACTCCTTGAAATTTTGGAAAACACATTAAATATATGTTTTCTATATCTGATCAAAATTTTAGCTCTATTGATGATGACCACAAAGAGTTATCATTTTCAAAATGAACTAACTTCAAAACTGAGACTGAAACTTTAGATGCTTGGATTTCTCTCAATATAGATCCAAATGACATGAAATTTCTCTCACATATATATTCCTTTATGATTTATAAGATCCCAAAGCTGCAGATCCAAAAATGCTGAAACAAAAGAGATATGATCAAAAAATCAGATTTGGCACATAGTCTTCAAGGGCTCATAACTCTCACAAAACATTTCCTTTTCTTTTGAAAATTTGATAATAGAAGCGTCTTATAGTCTTCTATAATCTCTCTAAGTTTCACTCCAAGATCTTTTCATAATAGATCTAGATCTAGATTTAAAGATCTGACTTACACAACCCTTTATATGTTGATCTCCTCTCACCTCTTTTCTTTTCTTTTCTTTCTTTTCACATTCTTTCTTTTCCCCGTTTTTCTTTTGCACTTGACAAACTCCTATGATATTACTAAAGACTCTCAAGCTCTAGTTTTAAAGACTTTCTAGCTTTAGATCTTTTTCAACTTTCTCATTCAACAACTTAAATTCTAATACCATGTTAACAAATAGGAGATCTACTCAAGTGCAAACATAAATCTTTATAGAAAGGAAACTACAATATGATGCTCACAACATGAAACATAACATCAAAAACTCTTCAAGGTTCTTGTCACATGAAATACACAAACTTGTGTAATGAAGAAAAGAGAACCAAACCATCAACACCAAGGTATTTAACTAAAAGACCAAACCACAAATAACCAAACTAATATAAGTAAAGAAAGTAATTCAACCTTGTGAAAGTAACCTAATTACTTTCCTACTCTAATAATTAATGAAACCTAACTAATTAAGCTTGAATTCTCAACAAAAAACCCATGTCATTTAGGCCCCATGCTTTTAGTCAAAATGGATATGTTCAATAATTAAAGTGAACAAGGCAATTAATTTGGATAATTTCAAAAATCATGAATTGTAATAATTTTCCTAAAATTGAAAATTTTGGTTTTGGTTATTTTCAAAATTCAAGTCTTCATAAATTAAAAAATAGTTACTTATCAAAGGCAATTATCACAACTTGATTATCAAAATTAATTTGATATCCCATATATATTCATCTTAATGCAATATTTTTTAGAAAAATGATAAAACCTTTGTTCCATCAAATCTAAAAATTATTATTAAAACTAGAAATTATTATTAGATTCAATTTTTTTATTTTTAAATCATCCATTTTTGCAATACACTAGCCTTTCCAAATTGATATCACTCAATGAAGGAAAGTTTTTTTCAAAACTCGTGTTATTACTTATTGAATGTAAATTCTGATTTGATATGGATATTTTTTTGTTTTTCTAGGTTTGTTTTAATGTAATTTATCCAAAAGTATATAAGGGTTTTAATAAGGATAAATATTAAAATGTGTAATGATGACATCGAAGCATACCCACCCATAGCCTAACAATGCTTTGCACATTAGTTGAAAATTGCGAAGCTTTAAAGCCTTTATTGAAATTGTAATAGTGATTTTTTGTGGATTAGTTTCAACATTATTGGAATTAGACCCCTAGTTCAATAGACAACCTAACATGAAAGTTGTACTCAAGTAGGGCCTTCAACCCCACCTAGGCATAAACTTTTTGAAAATTGTAGTTTTTAAGGGTTGGTTCTCACATTAAGCCACCTATAGGTTGAAGTGTTTAGCTTAAATGACATAGGCTTCCTAGCCGATTTTTTTAGCCTAAGGATCGTAAGCCACATGGTGCCATTTTTTCAACTTGTAGCCAATCATTTATCAACATTTTAATGGTCCAAAAATTTTAATGTCCCACATTTTAGTTATAAAACTAGTCACAAAAGACCGTGCCACTTAAAACATATGTGATTGCAAAATTTAATGATAAAATCAATCATAATTGACTATGCCACGTCGGTTAGATGTTAATTAAATAATAAGTTTGTGATAGTTAAACCTTGATGTCACTACCATTTCAACTAGGTGCCACAACATGTCTTTTGTGACAAAAAAAAATTATGTGAATGTTCAAGGCAACTAGAGGAATTTGTAATTGTGTGTGGCATTTACGACTAAAAGATAGTCATTTACAACTTTTTAAACTAGTTGTTAATATGTAAATTCAAAATAAATGGGAGTAATGTGAATAGCCATCAAAAAATTTATATTCACTTCTCACTCCTTAAATAGCCTACATTTCAACCAAGCCCAACCTTGTTATGATGGTTCATTTGTTTATGTGCATTAACTATGGCCTCAATGGGCATTTTTTTTTCCTTTGCACAAAATTTCCTTCCTTCCCTATAACCCACTCCCGTCACCCTACACCTTTCTTTCATTTTTTTCTCATTCCTCCTTACAAATTGTGCAAGCTCAAATCAATGAATGAAAACCAAATTTTAAATTTTTTCACCTTCTAGTGGGTTATAACACAAAAAAGGTGACCCCATTAATTGAGAAAATACCTTTGAACAAGGAAACTATAATCAACTATGGTTGATCTATGGGAACTATAATCCACTTGTAGTCTACTTTTAAATTTGAGTTGGTTGTGTTGTTGAAGCTTTTTAATGTGTATTGTGGTTGGTGGAAATCTTATTGTTTATAACTTTGTTGAAACTTTAATGCAAATGTTTGTAGTTGGTGGAATGAAGTTGGTTCTCTTGTTCAAGCTTTGCATTTTGTAGGTGTCGTAAATCAAGTTGCCTTATTTGTTGGAGTTTTATTACGCATGTAAATTAGGTAGTGGGTATCCTTTGTTAGTTAAAATTTCTAATTTGGATGATTTAACTAGTTTAATTTTGGACTAGGGACCTTGATCCATTGTATTTTGGACAACATAATCTTTTTGGCCATATTGGGTTGGATACCTATTATGTTTTGGACAATAGAATTTTGTTTTGTCATTTTGGTTATATAAAATAAATTTTCATTGTGGATAATTGGCTTGAATTTTTTATATTTTTTGTGTTAAGTTAAAGTCAAGTGTTAGGATTGGCTAGTAGTTTCATTTTGAAACTATTCAACCTTAGTAATTTCAACAATTTTTTTTTTTTTCCCTTGTATGTTTGATGAGCTTGAAGAGGACAAGAAAGGGTTCGGGAAAGGAGGGATAAATCATTACAAAATGAGGAGGATGAGCTTTTAGGAGGCAAATCATTATTGTTGAGGGGCAAAAAGGGAGGTGACATGGTGGCTAAGGGAGAAGGATGAAAAGGACAAACATGAGGTAGAGTGATGGGGAGAAAGAAAAGGAAGGAAATTAGGAGTGTTGAGGATTTACATATATATATTTTTTGACTTGAATGGGCAAGGTGATAATGAGACAAAATAAAAACTTCCAAGATTGAACCATGAAGATGAGGTGTTGGGTGGTTGAAAATCTTTGTTTTGGGTTAGGGGAATATATGGAGGATTAACAAAGTAGGCAAACTTATTTGGATTTGTAAAAAAACAATAAAGAAAAAGTAGGGAAGTTGTGCGAATGTTATGGAAAGTAGGAATTTGTTTGTTGCTTTATTGTCATATTTGTTGAAAAGAATTTGGAGAATGTGTTGCATATTTAGTTTTAGTTAACCCTTGTAAAAGGTCTAAGGAAAGAAGGAAAATAGGTCAAAGATAAATGGAGGAGTTGTGGGGGGGTGAATGTCTAAAATTATGTTATCAAGTTGTTTGTTGTTGTTTAAAATGGTTCCAACTAATTAGTCAACACAACTACAAAATGCATTAGAGTCCCAAAAGGATGCATCAAAACTCCAACCAATTAATCATCTTGATTTGTAGCATTTACATAATGCAATCGAATTATATCAATTAACCAACTCCATTTCCAACAATTATTAAATGAATTAAAACTCTAACCAATTAACCAACTCCATTTATTATAACAATTATAAAATGTATTAAAACTTTGAAATTTTAAACTAACTCGTCTCTAGCAATTACAAAATTCATTAAAGCTCCAACAAATAAAACAACTTGCTTTACAACACTTACAAAATGCAAATCTCTAGCAAGATAGCCAACTTCATTTCCACTAGCTACCAACATTTGCATAAAAACTTTAACAAAATTACAACCAATTTGACTTCCACCACCCACACCAGTATGCAATAAAACTCCAACAAACAATTAACTCAAGATCCAACGTGAATTACAAAATGGATTATAGTTCCAACAAACCAACCATAGGCAATTAGAGGTTTTCCTTGGATTCAAAGGTATTTTTTTCAGTAAAAAGGTCAATTTTTTTTTTTTCAAAAGGCCATTAGGGGGTGAGAAATTTTGAAAAGAGCTTTGACTCATCAACCTAAGCTTGCACAAATTTACAAAAAGGAAGGAAAAGAGAGAAAAAAATTTGCAAAGGTTAAGGGGGTGGTTTACAAGGAGGGAGGGAAATTTGGTGCACATGAAAAAAACACCCATGGTGAGGTGCTGAATTATGGTCTTAATGGTGCAAGATAGTTGAATATGCAGAAAATAATAATAATAATAATAATAATAAACAACTATATTGCCTACCAAGAACAACACAACACACAGAAAAAGAAAAAAAAAGAAGAAGAAAGAAAGCCTGAACATAGCTAATGCTCATTAGCAGGTATTTAAGGTCTTTCAAGACCATTTGATTAAATAATGTTTGCCCTTATTCTGGTAAAGTCCTGTGGCCATGGGCTTTACCCCACACTACTGGCTCTTTGTAAAATAGGGAATAGGGAATTACTTACCTTTCATTTGGTCCCACATTTTCTGGAATGTTCACGAGGTGTTACTCTGAATTGAATTAAATATCCATTTTTGGGATCTTCATGCAATATTTCATATTTTAACTGTTATGGGAGCCATTGTTTTTTTTCTGAAAGAAATTTGTCATTTTGTTGACCAAAATTTTGGTATTTTTTCTAGTGTAATTTTGACTAAATTTTTGGTATAATTGGGAAAAAAATCGCCAAAATTTTGATATTTAAAAATTGATTAAAAAACCCAACCCACCAAAAAAAAAAAAAAAAAAAAAACCTGAGGAGAGCCATTCATATAGTCTCACATTTTGAGGAATGTTCACCCAGTGTTACTTAGAATTGCCCCTTCATTTCATATTTTAAGCGCTGTGCTGCTAGTTTAAACATGCTATTACACAATGAAACCACTAATTACAATAATGTGCAACAAGGAGAAGAAAGGGAATTGGAGAAAGAAAGCATTTACGAATTAAAATCCTGTTTTAATTGCTAAGATCCCCATGCCAAGCCTTGATAGCCCCCAACATCCCCCTATTATTAGGCTATTCTTTCTACTAGGCAAAGACATCCCCAAAAGCGAACATGCTCAAAGCATGCCCTAATCAGATAAACCTTATAAACCTATAAATAAATCCCCTGGTGCATATTGATACACAAATGCACCAGTGGACCCCTTTTTTACTGCATGAGAACTGAAATTGCTTAAAGCCAATAAATTCAGCTATTTTAGTCAATTTTCCTATCTTAGGAGCTCAACATGATCTAATGTCTATGGTCTCTCTGGCTGCTTTCACCTACCCCCCCCTCCCCCCCACCCGGCCCTTTTTTCTTTGTGGGTTGGGTGGTGGGGGCTATTCATAACCTCAATTGGCTGACATTCAGTTTTGTTACCTAATATTAGTGCTACCAAGTTTGCGTGTTGTAATTTGGTAACCATGGCATGTGGGTAACCAAGGTCTTTGCTCTTGGAGCTTTTGGTCCTTCAATTAGGTGGTTAAGTCTAAAGTTAGTTCCTTTCCGGCGTTATTGTCAGACTAGAAGATATTCTCTTGAGTCTTATTAATTATTTTGGACTACTAAACCGGCGAGAGCAGCCCGGTTACCAGGAAAAAATGAACCACATGGGAGTGACGAGTTTTTTTTTCCGGTAACTGGGCTGCTTGAGCCGTGTTACAAGACATAATTGGTGACTTGATGGATGGGATTTTACTTGCCCATAACCGATGACTACTCGGACGTCTGGGATGAATGCCGTTGTCACTGTCCGCATAACCCCCTCCACCCGTCTGGCCAACCCAGTACACAGCAGCAGATGCGGGTTGTAAGCTGAGACATCTTGGCCAATGGGGTGACACTATGCTGCCGTTTTCTAGGGAGGAACCGGTTATAATAGGAAAGCACTCTACAAAATTTCCTTTCGTCTTTGGAGGGTACTTACATTCAAGAATATCTATGTTCGTGCTATCATATATACTAGTGGGTGCTCGTGACCTTCGGCCACTGTGAAGTCGCCCAGTTTCTTTAAACTTGGTTCGTGTTTTAGTTTTTTTTAGAAACTTTTAACTTTTTTATTTTATTTATTTTTATGTGTTTTTTATTTTTATTATTATTTTGTGATCATCCAGTCGGACGAACATTTCATCCATCCCCTTAATCAGGACGGACAGTAGCTAAAAGAAAAAAAGCTTCCCCAAAATTCGTCCCGTCATCAAGCCGGACGGACATTTCATCCATCCCCTTAATTGGGACGGACAGTAGCTAAAAGAAAAAAAAGGTAGTCTTGGTCAATACAAAAAAA
>Ga0209611_10000613_pt1 | contig 55151 bp, 32 predicted proteins | sample S1TSphgellanicum_3_FD_187693 | JGI IMG/M metagenome (GOLD analysis project Ga0209611, IMG submission 187693) | Host-associated microbial communities from peat moss isolated from Minnesota, USA - S1T2_Fc - Sphagnum magellanicum MG (SPAdes) (version 2) | ecosystem: Host-associated > Plants > Peat... | reverse complement strand
GAAACCTACCCACCAGATCCCAAACTCACTGGTTGTAACATGTTCTGTGTTAGTCCTAGTGTTGGAACTTGGGCAGTTATTATAAATAAATAAATTATAACCTCTGGTTCCAGTTTTTTGAAAAATTAAAAACCAAAGAACCTTCAGTTTTGGTTTTTTGAGAACTATGGTTATTTACCAGAATTGGATTTATGAAAATCATATATATATATGACACGACATATATATAGGGTTATATATCAGGTTATATATATATATATATATATATATATATATATATATATATATATATATATTTTTATATATATATATATATCCTTATATATATATATATATATATATATATATCCTGATATATATATATATATATATATGTTGGCAATTTCTATTAACCACCCAACACTGGTTAGTAGTCAATAGATCTTTTTTGCACCTGAAAAGTTGGGGAGGACTATTTAATTTGAAAATATGCAAAATATGTAATTTTTTCTGTGATAATAATAATGTGTTCTTAACCACAGGATCTCATTCAAATCCCAATTTGTCATTCTCTTAATGATGTTGATAATTGGTACTCTAGTATGACAATTAAAACTAAAACAATTCAAAATTTTAAATTAATAAGAAATGGGTAAATTTGGGTCAGACTTATAGAGAGTTCAACACACTTTGCAGGCCTGCACTTTGAATGCCTGGAAATTATTAGAGAGTTTGACTGCAGAACTTGGAAAGGCAAGTTCTGCCAGATGATCAAAGTGCTATTAGAGAAGAGAGGAAAATCTAAACCCCCACATAAGTCCCCAACAATAAAAAATAAAATAAAAATAAATTGTGTTCTTTCTTTGCAGCAAAGATTCTTCCCATCAACAGATATTGTCGAGTAACAGAGAACATTAGAAACAAATTCTCACTTATTGCAGAGCAAGGTTTGCAGTAAGTTGCTAGCATCATGAGCTTGTGTGCCTCAGTCTGCATCCCGCAGATTAAGGGCAAGTCACATGAAAGGAGTTTGTGTGTTCTGCATATCATCTGACAAGCCAGTTGAATCACTGAGCTGCAGTTCAAATTGTACTTTTAAGAACTAGCTCTCATATTTTCTCATCCATATCTCCTGTTGTGGGCAGTAGTAGTAGTAGTAGTATTCCACTCATTTTGACACTTTTTTTCTCCCCTTTGTAAAGACTTCCTCCAATTTCTCTAGTGTATCTAAACAGCACCTTGCAGAGTGCAAAATCCCACTGGCTTTTCAGAAATGGAAAGTTCTTTTCCTGTGGTCATTCTGTTTTCATAAAGCTTGGCATTGTTTTTTTCCTGTGATACCCAGTGGGTACCCACCAGGTATTATGGGGAAAAAAAATTAAAAACAAATTTATGCAAGGTCGTTCTTTACCCTCGGGAAAGCACACAGGTGAGGGAATTACCAAAAACCTTCAAGCTGCCTTATGTGGGCCCTTATTTCAGTAATGCTCTCACCCACATGCTGTACCTTTGAAAAAATAAACTTGATCAAAGTGTGAATTGATAAACATTAACTTGCTACTTAGTTTGTTTGTCCAAATAACTTGTTTCATTTGTGAATGAATATCTTGTTGAAGCACTGACTGACTTACTTCATCCAAATATGTTGTTTAAAAGTCTGAATGAATAACTTGCAGCTTGCTTACTTCATCCAAATAACTTGTTTAAAGTGTGAATATCTTGATGAATAACTTGCTTACTTGCTCCATCTCCACTGAGCACCATTGATTGGAAGCCTATTATGACTCAATTGTGAAGTGAATGAGTTGGGGGTTCATTGACAATTGAGTTGATATGGGGTTTCACCTTGGTAACCTATCCTATCCTTTTGTAGGTAGGTATGATAAAATAATATCACTACTAGGCAAGTAGATGCATGTAAATGGTTAATACCAACATTGTGTGGTTATTTAAACCATTTTTTTAAACCATTTTTTCCCAAGTCTTTCAAAATGCATAATTACCATACCCTATTATCACCCATTTTTGTTATTCTTAAAATTTTAATACCCTATCTAGTTTTGATTATTTCATATTTCAACTTTCAAGGTTCATGACAAAACCAATTTTCTCATGAACTAAGAACAATTGATTATATCTATTAGTTCATTAGTCTAAAGAACCATGCCATAATTTGCATTTCTTATTGGGTTTTTCAATTTAAAAAGGCTAAATTACTTTTTAACTAATGCATAAACAAAGTGAAAAGTTTTTCAATTAAAAATACAACATATAAAATGCCATAAGTTGTAATTTCTCATCATCAAATGCGTCATTTGGCAATGGATGATGTGCAATAACATCAAGCCAATTACAACTTTTAATACATGAGCTTCAAACAAACAAAATATGTAAGGCATAAAATTGAAAATAATTGTAAATTTTGGTATTAGAAACAAACTTTCCAAATGCAATTGGCTATCAAACCATATAATTGATTTGAAGTTTCAGAATTAGGTCCTTGCATTCAAGCTTTTCATCTTGCCCCATAAAACACATAACAAATTGATTTTGACAAAACTTAACAACTCAAAACAATGAAGCTCAATTACAAGATACAAACTCAATGTGGGATGATGACATCACATCCCCTATCTATTGCATAAATCAAGAATTGCTTCGTACTCAAAATCAACACCAAACATGTCTTCTAACTCTTCCATCCAATTTCCTTCAAGTGTAAGATTCACATCCACCATGTTTTTGTTTGAACATTTTGTTTGGACCTATGATCATTAATCTAGTTTTTGTTCACAAAATTAGCATCTCCAAATTGTTGGTTCTTACATCAACCAAAGTTTGTAAAAATATGAACCATAGAAAAAATTATCTCATATTCAAAAACAACCTACACAAAATGCCATGTCAATGTTGGAAGTACCCAACTAAACATGAGATTGTGCTTGACAATTATAACATAAAACAATTGCTTCTCAATAAAGCAAGGTTTCTTCAAACATAATCATTTTACTTACAAATTTACATAAACAAAAAATTAAAAAATGCAAAATCAATTCAATACAGCTCAAACATGATCAATAATTATTTTGATTTGTAATCTTACTTAAGCACCGTGTCATATCACCGCCATGGGTTTAAGGATTTCAATTAGTTACAAGCATAAATGAAGAAAAGTGCAAAGGCTTGATTAAGTTTCAAATCAAATCACCGACCCCCAATGTCAATGTTGGAAGTACCAAACCATTGGTTTCTAGGGATATTGGAATCACATCATGGTTATAAATTAACTTTGATTTCTATGCTAAATAAATGAACACATCAGATGACCAACATGAATATTTACAAGTTGCAATCAAATAGAAGACCACCGAAATTGACATCTAACCTTATTCAAAAAGTATATCAAATCACTACACTATTTCCAAATCAAATGACCACCATTTTTTGGCATTTAAAAGGGATGTAATCATAAGGGATGTTGCAATTACAACTTGATTAATTAATTTTTCCCTTAATAAATGACCACATTAATGATCAACAAGAAGTATATCAATTTTTTAGAAGTTGCAATCAAACATTAGATAGCACAAGAATTGACATTTGACCTTCCTCAATACCACATCAAATTACCACATTGTTTTCAAGGATCCAGGTTGGAAACAAATTTTTAAAACATTTGCAAAGCTTGATTAAACTTCCAAATGAAATGACAATTGTGGCTTTTTTGGTTTTTAAAAAGGATGCAATCACAACTTTGTTATTTAACTTTGTGCATTGCCCTTAATAAATGAACACATCAAATGACTAGTATAAATGCTTCATCAAAATTTCACAAGTTACAATCAAACACTAGAAGGCAAAAACACACTAGGATGTCACAATTTTGATGGATTAGAATCCTTTTTCAATGTCTTTTTTTAGTGTAGTTGAAAACTAACTTAAAATATGAATATTTATGTGATATTGAAACTAACATTTTTTTCTATTTTCAATTTCATATCATGATGCTACAAGAAATATAAAAAATATCACAAAAGATTTTTTTGTAAATAATCATTTTTAAATGTTTAAAAGGGCTTTTTAAATAATTATAGTTTTTTGGATTTAGAAAAGTCCATAACATAATAAATTAAAATCACATTCCATTCATTCAATGGATCTTTAGTTTTTTAAACATGATTCATCTAGTATCCCAAAGTTTCAAACACATAAGATTAACATATTGTAATATAAAAATCCATATTCATGAGTTTTGCAAGTGTGACAAAAAGTGTGGGCAAAATTCAAAAGTCCATTACTTATTAGCTATTCACAATTTTGAGTTGATTTTTTCATTCTTGGAAGGTTGATTTTGATAGCTTTAAACAAGTGAGTCTTTTTTTCTATTATTTCAATAAATTTTACTTATTTTATTTTTGAATCTAATGAATACAAGAAAAACTACCATTGTGATGTCCATAAAAGGTCACTGTAGTGTGCAAACACCCTAGACCACCAAATTACTAAAACATTTATAACTCAAACTCCACATAAGATCATTACATCATTTCAAAAGTTCCATGTTGCAAACCAAATTCAAGAATTTTTTAAAGCTTGATTAAGCTTCCAATTTAAATGGCTTTTGAAATCTAACTTTCATTAATAAACAATACAAAGTACCAAAAGGTTTTTCAAAGGTGTTGCAACTCACATCTTCACAAATTTTGCGTGAATCCAATTTCAAATTAAATACATTGACAAAGTTGGAACAAATTGATGACTAACCTCATGATCAATCCAAGGGTTGAAAGAAAATAGAATTGTACCACCTAGTTTTCAACAACATGCCAAATTTCCATGGTTGAAGGCCTACATTGACCTAACACACCTTTGTCCAATTTTGACACCATTTGCCAAGTTTTTCCAACCATGTTATGTATTTATTGTGCCATATTGGAAAACTTTTAACATCGCATACCCAGAGCAATTGCTTTGGAAAGGCTCCACCACACCCAAGCCTTTATAATTGATTATATTTAGTCTTTAAAGTTGTGGTCAATGCCCTTAAATTAACACCCTCATCTTACACATTCTAAAATCTTCTTCTTCAAATCATACTTGTCCAATAAGGATTGAAGCTTCAATGTCAAATGTACTTGGCCACTTATCTTTATAGCCTTAAACAACACTATTCTAACATGTTTAGGTTTTCAATCAACGCCAATAAAATTCACAACAAATGCAAAGTCATCATAAACACCCTTTGACATTCAAAGATCCAAGGTTGCTATTATTAATAAACATTTTAACAAATCATGTAATGTACATATAGATTTTTGGTCTTTTCAACCAAATAATAAATCAAACAACACCTCATCCATGAACACTTTCCAAGAGGGACACAAACACAATTACAATTCCATTTGTTACAACCATATGTTTTCCAACATGCGAATTGATAAACAACTTTTGGTGATAAATAGAACTAGGTCTTGTAAAAATGTTTTTTGCTTTTTGTGATCCTTTTTGAAGGGATCTACAAAACCAAAAAACTCAAAAACCATGCTTGGACTTATTCCTAGCCTTTTTCTTTTGCAAGTCATCTTTTCAAAGGACCTTTTGTCAAATTATTAACTTTTTCACACAATTTGTCAGCAAGGTTAGTGTGTTTGACATTTACATATTTTTTCATTATAGTGATGCCATTAACTTTAAAATAAGTTATCAACCCCTTTTGACACATGGTTCTCTAAATTAGAATTGTAAAACTAAATGCATCACTATAACACACAATGCACCATGTGACTTCAACATTGAAAAGGTGTCCAAAACTATGTCATCATTATTATAAATCAAACAACAAAAAATTTCATTGGCATTAATTTTTTTTCCATCAATTTATTAATTTTTAAATGGCTCCCCAGAAATTTTAATTATATGTAGGTAGGTAGTTGGTGGGTCATAAAAGGTACATAGGTAAGTAAGTACCACCTACTCACCTAGGTGGTGGTAGGTAGTTATACATTTACTAACTTATGTTTTAACACTTGAAGAATTCATGTCCTATATATGTAATCATTTTTTAAACAACTAATGGCCCTAGTAAGTATTAATTTTAATTTTATGCAATTATCATCAAAACATGTATTAGAATGATGTTTCTAATTATAGGGTTTCACATTTGCTAATAATTATATATGTTATTGACAATCCTAACAAGTCCTCTACTTGCATGTATTAATGAATGTATTCATGATTAGGGTACCAAAAAGGGGTGACCTATTTTTAGAAAACTACAAATGACAACTTTGGATTTTTGTTTATCTTACATTATTATAATTGTAATGGATTCCTAAATATGTCAATAGATAAAATGATGTTTTTTAAAATCAATAAAAATATTTTAAAATAATTTGGATATTATGTAAATGTCATTTTGAGTCCTATAAATTAACTATATCAAATGTCTAAACTGCATTTATTTAAAAAAGAACCAAAAGTAATGCATAAAGTCATACAATTGATTATAATTTTTTTGTACAACAAAAACATGCCCCCTTTTATGAAAGTACATGTTCATTGAATGAACTTGATGAAAAACCAAATCATATTCAATGTTTTGAAATTTTGAAGGAAAGTTATTGCAAGGCAAAGGACTCCCTTTTTAAACCATTTGACAAAAAAAATATGTTCAATGGGTTCAAAATGTCTAGCTTTAGGTGGAGGTCACATGTGTAGGAAATAATTTTGCTAAAGGGTCTTAGCATGGTTGGGTGGACCAAAACTTGGCCAAAAAAAAAACTTGGCCCAAAGTCCATTTTACAAGCTTTATAATGTGCACAATGTTGACACATGATGACGATAGGATGATATCTATCCATTCCTAGCAACTTTTGCCCATATGTGATTTATACATTGTAAAGGCTAATGATTTATATAAGTTTACAAAATTTAAACTCAAAACACCTTTGTTTTTAAATGTTATGGACTTTTAAAACTAGGGTGTGCTTTTTCAACATGCAAAAGTCCATAATGTAATACCTTCAATTGATATGATGCAAAATTCTTTTACATTGTTTTTATTAATTGGTGTAAGCAAAATAAAGTGAACAATTTGATTACCTTGTCAAAATTAAAACAAGTAGATTTAAAATAACAGCAAAACTCATTATAGAATTATGGAACATTGAATTTTTCATTTCAATGATTAAAAATAATATATGTTTACATTAATGTGCATTGATTTTCATATTTTAAATTGTAAAAGTAGGTTTAAGTAGGTTATTCAAAATACAAGTAGCTTTTTCAAAATACAAGTAGCTTTTGACGTCTACTTTTCAATTTGGGCTTTTGGTTTCAAGTAGGTGTTAAGTAGGTTCTTACAAAAAAAAATAAAAATTTGATGACTTGTTAAAACATATGTTGATTTTCATTTCCTAACTTATCACATATCAGTTTCATTAACTTTTTTACCTTAAAAATAGGTTTGAACACATATTTTCAATTAGTTTCAAATGTACTTTTTATCTACTTTTGAAATTCATTTGCTTTTAATTTTTCTAAAATTAGATTTTTATAAACTTTACACAACAAATTAATGTTACTTGACACATATTTTCACTTAATATGATGTTATTTTATGGTAGTTATGTGAGTGGCGTAGGGTTGAAATGAAGATGTTTACTTTGTCTATCTACTTTATCTTGCTTGACCTTAATATATTTCCACCTTGAAACCAATTCCCTAAACAAGTTCTAGATCCATCATTGAACCAAATTAAAATCCATTAACCTAATTGCAATTGACGTTGCACCCTAGTTTTTCAATTTCAAAAGTCCATAGCTCTTGGGATCTTATGTTTTTTGCATTACAAACAATTGAACCATGTAAATATCAAAGTTTATTATTTGAAAATGAATCCTTATTAACCAAAATCCAACATATGTAATAAGATAGAACACTTGCAATCACACCCACTACAAAAACAAATACTCTTATTATGCCAAAATTGGTCCACCCTAACATGCCAACGCCCTAAAAGACATGTTTGGTTGTCCATTGGGGTCAAAACATAGTCAAAAGAACCACATTGAAGGGCATCGGATGTCAAATTTTGTCATAAAAAACTAGAGATCTATTTGATTTTTGCCATTTGAAACCATGGTAATCATGGCACATTATCCCTTTTTAACACATAAATGTCAAGGAACTCAAATTAAAAATCCATTTGCTTCAATTTTAGGTTTTGATTTAATCAAAGGCTTTTGAAAGTGAAAATTCCTATCATTAAAAAGAGACATTTTTACAAAAAACTTTCAAAGGACTCATATAATTAAAGTAAGTTGATGGTAAGGAATATGAGATGATAATAACATGTTAGACATATTAAAAAACATTCACAATTTCAAAAATGTGGAATTCTAAAACTTTGAAAATTCAAAGTATGTACATTTGAAAATTTAAAATTTGAAAAGTGTTTTACCACATTAAAATGGGTATTATGTACATAATGTATTGAAAAAAGTTGTATTTTATATTACATTAAATTCAACTTTTTAAAATAAATATTTTTTGGTATGATTTTAAATTATCATCATTTTTCAAAACAAAACATAGAATCCTGCAAGGAATCTATACATTTTTACAAATTAATGTTTATTAAAAAATGATTAAGATTTTTTTTGATTTATTGGGGCAATTCTAATCATTTATCATAACAAGTTGCAAAAAAATCATTCAAAAAATCATTTGCTTGATAAAGTTATTTTGGGGGAAAAGGACATGAAGCCCTAGTGTAAAGTAACATTTGTTGCTCCTTTAACTACATTTTGACCCATTGAAACTGGATTTGGGATTTTTTAAGGTTTTATGCATTTCTAGTTATAAACCAAAATGTTGATACACAATTATATATGAATGTGGAAATTTACCACCATCACATGAATTATTTAAATTAAACTATTCAATTTTTCTCATTTCAATTCTAGCAATGATGTTTCATTGGCATTGGTTTATGTAGGATGGGTATTTGGTGATTGTCACTATAAAAATTTTAGAATCATTCCAAATAATAATTTGTTATAGATCAAATCCCATTTCAAAATTGTTTCTTGTTGTTTATTTTGCACCCTTTAATTGTTTTTGTTTGTTTGTATTTTGTTTTTTTACACCCTTTCAATGTTCTTTTTCTTTTGTCAATTTGTATCTTACTGTGAATTTATCTAATGAATCGAACTTTCGTTGGCATTTTGCCTACCAAATCAAGAATGAAAAAAAATATTAATGGAACAAAATGACATATAGTGAATTTTACAAAATTTTATCTTTTGAAAAGATAAAATTGATTACAACAAAATTATTATGACCAGACAAATGTTTTTAATCATTGTCATTGGTAGTGCGAAATAGCATGGAGCCCAAATTTGTTTCATGTAAATGTTATTTGCAAAGTGCAGCCCACAAAAGTCATGGAATTTTTAAAAATTTTTTGGAACCCCAACTATGAATAAGTTCTTAAAAAAATGTAACATTCTACACAATGTTTAAATTTGAACCAGTAACGAAAAACTACCTACTTATCAAGTTTGAATATGTCTAACTATCCCTTAACATTACCCCCCTATACTTAATTTTATGTCATCCTCAAAATCCTTGCTACATGAAAAAGAAGTAATACTATAAAAGTCACAATGTTTAGTCCTATTAAAGAACTTGCGTTGCATTCTATAACACATCAATCCCCACCTCTTATTCCTCATCAACTAACATACCTAATGTCGATTATGAATCAAGAATGTGTGATTCCCCCTATGATGGAACAACGACAAGTGTTGGTTGATGTTGGACCAATATCTAATCACTTTTATGAAATGGTGATCTATGAATTCACAAAACAATTTGATGGATTCAATTTGGGCGAGTTTGTGTGAATTGTTTCCCCTCCATTGAATAACTTACATGCTAATATCTAGATATGATAGAATTCAAGGGTTTATATTCAAAGGTTTAGGTTTACATCTATTGTAAGTTACGAGTGTAGGAATGGGTTCCAAATGAAGTTTATCAATTGAACATGTTAATGAATTCAATTCCATGTTAATTAATGTTCAACATGTTATTAATGAACTCAGTTTCATGTTAATCCTCCATAATAAGACCAAAACGAAAAATTATCCTCTTTCCAACATTAAGGCTAGGGGACTTTTGTATTTCCTAGTTTTCACCTTCACACAACAAAACAAGGAAATGTGGTTGACTACTTGAAGGGGCAACTTGAGCCCTCTCTAAATTCACATGTGTATTCAAAATCCAAGAAATGATTCAAGGTGCTACTACAACTACCTCCACCACAAACAAGACATAGTGGGAAGCATGTGCAAGTGTTACTCCCAAACCAAAAAAAACTTTCAATTCATTTGGATCTGGTTGTTTACCACATTGACTTGAGGTTTTTGGTTTTCAATTTTCAAGTTTTAAATTCTAAATCTTTAAATTTTAAATTTTTTTGATTTTAGGTTTTAGGTTTTCAAGTTTTAGAAATTAACATCAGTTTTAGGTTTTATCTTTCACCTTTTTAGATTTTAATTTTTTAATTTTAGGTTTAATGATAGGTTTTTTTCCAGGTTTTTTCTGAATTAATAGGTTTTTGTATATAAAATTTAGGTTTAAGACAATACATATGACAATATTTATGTATCTAACATGTGTAAGGATTAAATATTTTATGGTAGGTCCCATTAATAGAAGCGAAATTCATGTTGTAAAGTTTTATAAACACATGATGATTTTTATATGGGTAGGTATCATTAATTGAAAGTTTTTCCAACAAACAATGAGCTTCACATGAATAGAACCTCAATAGTGTAAGCATAAAAGATCGAGTTTTAATTTGATTTACTAGCTTGATTATGATTCTAGTCAATTTATGTTGCAAGTCACAATGAACCAAAAAAATACATCATTGATAGAAAGCTTAAAAACTTCAAAACATAAAAAATTAAAACCTAAAAGATTAAAATTTACAAGCTAAAACTCTAAAATTTAAAACGTGAAAAATGAAAATTGAAAACCCAAAATGTAAAAAGGAGAAACTTAACCTAAACCCTAATGAGACACTAAAATGAAAAAAAATAAATCTTAAATTAAAACTAACGCACCCTTAAACTCCTTGGAAAATTCAAATGCGAATTCAAAATTAAAAACAATAGAAGAAAAAAAATTGGGGTACATTCCTTAGCTCGTAGCACTTCAGGGGTAAAAAAGGTGCGTTGGAACTTTGTGATGGGGACTAGGACAAATGACAAGTGGGTCAATTATTCATATGGACATACACAAATCAAACAACAAGTTGGTTAGTGCATAGTTGGAGCACTTTTGGTGCATGGATGAACCACGAGCATACACTGACTCACAAGACTCATCACAACCTAGGCTTGGGGGAAACTACCACCTTCCCCTTTATAATATTCTCTATGATTGGCCATGGGGGCTACATCCAAATGTCATTTTTCTTGAGATTCCCAAATCATGAATCCCAAAATTCCTAAAATTGGGACTCCCACCATTTTGGATGCCTATAACTTTTTGTGCAAACCTCCAATTGAGGTGAGGTCTGAAAATATTTGTAACCCTCATCAAGAACTTTCAAAAATATGTTGTCGGCCCCTTGAAAGCATGTAATTCAAGGCGATCCTGGACTTTTAGTGGTCAGGAATCAAATTGACATTTTGATTCCCGACCCTTTTTTTGGCCATAACTTGTGTTGTAAGTACTTAAATGGATTATATGAACTCATTTTAAACATCTATATTTCAAGAGCTTTTCAATGATATAAGGAACTCTTCAATACAATGAGTTTTGACCCTTCAAATCATTCTCTGACAATTCAAAAGACCCTAGAGACTCCAATTCCCAAAATGGGGAGTCCACTTGGGAATGTGTGGTCTCATTCCCTCACATTTTTTCGCACTCCTCGGAGTGTGGATGTGATTCCCAGGTTACATTCTTGGTCTTCACCTTTCCATGCCCTTGCCTTGGTCACAAACCCAAGGTTAAATTTGTGACAAAAACCTACAAACCTAAAACAATAACTTTAGAAAACTTAACCTAAACTGGAGAAGACTCTAAAATGAAAAATTTAAAATCTCAACCTAAAACCTACAAACTAAAACCAAAAAATCAAAAAAATTAAAACCCTTAAAACCCTTAAAACTAAACCTCCAAAAATAAAACATAAAACCTACCAACTAAAATAATAACTTTAAAAACTAAAACCTCAAAAACTAACATCACCATTTAACACAAAGGGGAAGGTGTAAATTAGGGTTTGGTGCTAGGTTTTAGGGTTTGGTGCTAGTGTTTAGGATCTATTGATCATTTTATTATTATCCATGACATTAGTTAGGTTGCTAGTTAATATACTATTTTTTCCTTGATAAATTTCATATATTTATTTGAGTAAATGAATAAATTCCACATTAATTCTCATTTCAATAAAATGTTTTTTTGTCAAATATCAAGTTGTGATTGAAAAAAATATATATATTTCAAAATATTATCCTTGGTGCTTAGCAAAAGTCAAATTTTCAAATTATTTATTTGGCTAGCCCCTTTAAATCTTTAAAAAAATGTTGTGGGAAAAATTTGTGAATTTTTTTTCTTTTTCACAAAATTTCAAGGAATTTATGATAAAATATTCCTTTCAAATTTATTTTTCACATTTTGGTTAAATTGTCTACAAAAATATCATTAAAATGTTTTGTTCAATATTTTATTTTTCAAATGCCCTCTAGTTTTTGGTAAAATTATGATGCAATGGGTGGAACAAAAAAAAAAAAAAGTAAAATAAGAAATATGCTAATTTCACTAATTAATTCTAAATTATTGCTTCATGACATCTCAATTAGCTTTTCAATTCATCTTGTTTTTTTTGTTTGAAGGAAACTCTTACGATAGTCCACCATCATTATTTGGGGAACGACTTCTCCTTATTCAAGTACAACATAAAACAATGGTGGGAGATATGAGAGATTGTGGGAAAACAAATTTTTGTACAGCTCTTTTTCAAATGTGTAACTCACAAGTTTTTTGTTTTTGTGTGATGGCAAAATTGAGGCATTTTTGCAATGTATCAACAAGGAATATGTTGAAGAATTACATTGCCAACAAAATAAAGTGAGATCATTCTTCCATCTTTGGGTGAAAGTATCCTTGGGTGGTATTACTAAGAACTACTTCAAGGAATGAAAAAGGAACAAAAAACATCCAAATCATTTTCCTGGGCCCTTTACTTTAAATATTTTCACAATTATAATTTTTTTTTTCTCAAGTTTATCAATTGCATGCACTAATATATGGCTTGAAGTTTATTTTGGAATTATTATTTTTTGAAATTGTTAAAAATTTGTATTCTTAATTAAAATGGCCCCTTCATAAATTGATAACTTTAACTTTGGAAATTCATAACTAAATTATACTTATTCAATTAATTTCTTAATAAAAACCTAAAAATAAAATGATTTCCAAATTACCTTTTTTTAAAAATTCCAAAAACAATTTTTGAATTATGTTCCAAATTTTTGTTCTTAACTAAAAAGTTTAAGGAAAGGAACTATCGTTACATTCCTGAAACTTTTTCTAAATGCAATGATTAGAAATATCAAAATACACAATATTCCTAATATGATTGAAATTTCAAATTCTATGGAACCTAAATAATGTATTCATTAAAAAAAATTATGAAGATATTTATTTAAATGTCTCCTATGATTTTTCAAAATTTGATGGGTTTAAAAAATCTAGGTGTGACAGTTCCTAGTGGTACCACCCAAGGAAACTCTTACCCCTTTATGAATTTGTTAAAATGTAGTGTAACAAATTTTGTGAACAACTTAAAAAAATTTCTTGTTTTTTTGTAGCAAGCTCTACAAACTTGTTAATTCTATGACTTCTCCACAAATTTTGTGAACATAGTTTATGGCTTGTGGTTTACAAAAGATAACACAGTAAAGAATGTTCAATTACATGATTTCAATTGACTCTCTAGATCTACGTTCATACCTGATTTGTTTGTTGCATAAGATTTTTATTCTCAAGTTCATTACGAATTAGGGTTTACAATTTCATTGTTGATTATTTTCATATCTTTTTGGTGGCAAATTGGGCGACCATTCGATCTCTCTCACAACATTTGGAGATGAAGGGATAATAAAGTGACCGTTCAATTTTTTCTAACTTCATCTAAGGGCAAAAGGAAAATCAAGCGGCCACCTTAGTCAAATTTTTTTTCTTTCATTATGGCAAATAATGAGAATCAAACGGCTCCCCGGTTCCTTTTCGCCCCATGTGGTGAGGAGTGGAAATTGGGCGGCCGCCCAATTTTCTATCAATTCTCATTGTGAGGAAGGAGAATCAAGCAGCCATCTAATTTTCCTTCCTCCCAATGGTGGATATTGAATCAAGAGTTATGACATTTAATTGCTTCCATGTTTGGGGTGGAAATTTGATTTGGATTTTTCTTTTGCACAATTTTATTTTGATTAAAGGAAAATGACGCACTCCCAACTCCTCAAAGGGCTCAAATGTGAGCCCAAGTAGAAAGCAACGGAAGAAGGAGGAGTCGGAGCACGCTCCTTAGCTCACAACACTTTGAGGGGTAGAGGGGCGTGTTGGAGCTCCGGGATGGGATTAGGAAGAGTTGACAAGCTTCACTCATTCACACGGGCCTGCACATAACCCACACAAAGTGGTTAGTGCATAGTTGGAGCACCCTTGGTTTTAGGACGAGCCATAGGCAACACGGACACACAAGATTCACCACGGCCCGGACTTGGGGGAAGTCACCACCTTCCCCCTTATAGTATACTATGCAGCTCTTCACGGAGGCTACATCCAAATGGCTCTTTCTTGGGACTCCCGAGTGGGAGTCCCGAAATTTTGCCAATTGGGATTCTCGCGACTTCGGAACCCCATAACTTTGCAAGCAGACCTCCGATTGAAGTGCAGTCTAAAGTAAAGTTGTAGCTCTCGTTGACAGCTTTCCAACGATATGTGGCACCCCCCCCTGCAACTAAGTAAATCGAGTCGATTCCCGACTTTTTGTGGTCGGAAGTCAAACTGGCAATTTGACTCCCGGCCCTTCTTTTGGCCATAACTTGTGTTTCAGATGTCTGAATGAATAATGCGAGACTATTTTAGACATCTAAGTTTCAAGAGCTTTCCAATGATATAAAGAACGTCACAAGACATTGAGTTTGACCCCTACAATCGTTCTCTGAAGTTTCGGGAGTCCATCGGGAGTCCATCTCCCAAAGTGGGAGTTGCCTTGGGAGTGTGAGTGTTCACTCCCTCACACTCCCTCACACTTTCTTACACTCCCGGAAGTATGTGATGTGACTCCCGGGCTTCCTCTTGGCTCAATTCCCGGACTTCCTTTTGCCTTAACTCCCGGGCTTCCTCTTGGCTCACACCCTTGCAAGCCCTTTGCCTTGGTTACGAGCCCAAGGTTAGGGTTGCGACAGGAAATAAGGATTGAGGAGGTTTTTATTTGAATGAATTAACTCAATTATGGTTCAATGTGTTGTTATGATGGGTGATGAACTTTTCAAGGTCAAAAATCGAATTAATCTGTAGTATTCGACGAATCAGGTTGAAAGGATTTATATTGGTCATGGGCAATGTATAAGGTTAGGTTTCACCATCATACAAGGTGCCATGGGTGTTGAAAATTGCATTGTTGTTGTCACTGAGTTTATTCTCGAATGATTTCAAAAACATATTTCATTTTTTCCAAAACCTTCAGTACTAGAATTCTTAGATTTTCAAATGGTCCAAGTTGATTGATTAGTCTTTCTTTACTAATGAACAAGTACATTTTGACTAAAGGTTAGGGGCTTGAATGACATGTGTATCTTTTGACCAATCAACATGGTTGACCTAACCTATTTGACTATTTGTTAGCTTGGATATCTAATCAAATTGGACAAAAAAATTGACAACGTTGGTCAAAATGGCCAATGCCATTTAATCAAATGCACTAGTAGAAAATGGCCATTTTACAATTGGTCCTTGTGATTAATTTTTAATTGCAAGTGACATTTGCAACTAAAATTTTAATAGTTGCATTGGACAGGTTGCATTGACATTAATCACAAACAAACAAATTTTGGATGAAAAAAAAAATTAGTGAAATACACCTTCATCCTTTGATTAGTCATATATGTATTGTCGCTTGCAACTATGATGCGACTTTTTTGTTGAACAATGGGAACAAATTATGTGTTGCCACATGTCCCAACTTTTAATAATTAATTTTTTAAATTATAATTTTGAAATAATCTAAGATGTTTAATTTTTATGTTTAGATGGTTTAGATTGTGACATGTGGTGCAATAGATATTTGCCACATGGCATATTAATTGAATTTGTCCAAATTAACTTTAAATCAATATTTAAGTATGTAGGTTGAATTAAACACCTACCTACCTATATACCTACCTACCATCTAAGCTAACTGCCTATCTAAATAGGACCTATTACCTACCTGAGCCAAATACCTACTTACATAGATAGGTAGGTAGAAAAATAAGTAGGTAAGTTAGGGAAGTAGGTAGTTAGGTGTAAGTACATGAATATTTTTATTTTATTTTGGGTTAAGTCATTTTAATTGGCTCATCCCACATGCCCATGTTTTAAAATATGAAAATGTAAAGACAAAACACCTTGTTTATATACTTGTCGAGATGAAAATGAAAGCCAAAACATATGGGATAATTTTTTTAGTTACAAGTCGTTTGCAACTAAACATTTTTAGTTACAAACTACTAATAAATAATAAGTTTATTCCATATGTTTTAGTTTCAATTCTCATTTTCAAAAATATATAAGTAAGTAGGTAAGTGACAATTAACTAGCTAACTAATCAACTAATTAATAAATAAAATTGCTAATTATGTAATGAATAAAATATAGAGAAATAGATTAATAAATTTCCTAATTAACAAATTAACAACTAAACTAGAAACTAACTAATTATTTACAGTAATAATCATCAATATATTATGATTACTGAATTAATTATATTATTATTTAATATTACTTAATTTATTAGCTAGATAAATAATAATAATATTTCATTTTAACTATATATTAATTATAATGATCTATCAACCAACTTAATTAACTAGTAATTGGCTATATTCAAATACTTAGCTAATTATTATTAATTAATTAATTAATTATATCATACCAAATAAATTAATATAATAACTGAAATATCCAGTAATTAATAATTATAAATTATAATAATTGAATACTAGTTTCTTTAATATAATAATATAATTAAAACCTACCTTAAGCTAACTATTTTATTATAATTATTTTCATTAGTATTTTCATTTTTATAGTTCATAATAAATATAAATGTAAATATTTAATAGTACCAACAACATTAATTCAATTATTATTATAGCTAGTTGGTAGCCATGTTAACTATTTTATTTTCATTATTCATATTATTATTTCACTCATTATAACTATTTATGAACTATTACAATAAATATTTTATATTTTTAAGAATTTTTTTCCTGCAAAAATAATTTCTGCAATTGTATAATAATTTATTATATTTCCATTTTAACTACTACGTAATTGTTATAAAATAATAAAACTGAAAATAAAAATTATTTATTAGTAATTGATTATAATCATTGACTAATTAATAATTAATAAATATTAATTAATAATTTCAAATATAAAAACTTAAAAATATATATTAATATTTCTTGGTAATTATTATAATATAATAATATTTCATAATTGATTACTTATAGTAATAATGTAATCTGTAGTTAGACTAGGTTAACTATTTATTATTATTATTATTATTATTATTATATATTATTATGTCACTGGTTAAAGCTTTATGATTTATTATAATTTCTTACTTTTAATAATTAATTAATTAATTCTTAATAAATACATTAGTCATTTGAAAAAAATTAATAATATAATAATAATACATTAGAATTTTAGTAATTGTTTCAGTAATTATATGATTATTTTTCCTATCATTCTGATATCATCGTCATCATTATGATCATTATCTAATAAAATATTAGTATTTTAAAAAAATTAATGAAAGATAATATTGAAAAGTAGGGTTTTATTACATGTAATTAATATCAATATATAATATAATATTTATATAAATAATAATAAATTTCCTTTGTAATAATTTTTAAAAGTATAATATGATGGTTTTGATAATCTTGTAATATGTGCACAATATATTTAATAAATATCTTACATAAAACTTTAATATACTCAAATATATACTAATTAGTGTAATCATATTATTGAGGCCAATTATGCTAATAATAATACTTGAATACACATGTAATATGGTTGTTCATATAAATTCGAAATATACATCTATAAATTTTAATACCTTCAATTATATTCTTTAGAATTCATAAAATATACCTTTGTATATTCATAGAATTGCAACTAAATTAGTCACATTTGCAACTAATGGGACATAAATTGTTTTTCTTGGATGAAAACCAAACTAAATGTTGTTCACATGGAAGGATGAACACCAAAATAGGTGCAAACTAGTTGCAATGTAATCACAAGTATGACCAACATAAGAAGTAGTTCCAAAAATGTCCAAATGTAGTTGTAAATAACTAATAGTCGCATGTAATTGCAAATAGAGTGGTTACATTTTGGTCAATTTTTACTAATGATGGAATATCTAGTCAAGTTGGAAAGAAACACATGACACATTTAATCAAAATGGTCAATGGAGTTTTTGTCAAGTAAGACATTTGGTCAATATGGCCAATGTTATTATTACACACCTACCTACCTACCCACCTACTTATTAATTATTACCTACATAATTACCTTTCTACGTACCCACCCACCCATGTACTAATTAATTACCTACTACAACTTACCTAACCACCTGCCCATTTATGTACTTCATAGTCTTGTAGTGATGTGTCAAAATAAACATGTGAAATAAAAATTCTAACAAAAATTGAACACCTTTTGATGGTGTGGTCCATCGGTTAAGGACTTGGTTATCATTGGCGAGGTCAAAGGTTCAATTTTTAATAGTTGTAACCTATGTACATGTTTAAATGGCTAAATTAGGTAGGTTAGGTTAAGTTAAATAAGCTTATACTAGGTTAAGTGAAGTAGGTAGGGTAAGATACATTAGGCTAGGCTACCACCTACCTACCTACATTTTTATGATTTACCTACCTATTTGCCTACCAATTTTTTTTGTGATAATGTATATATTTTTAAAATTTAAATTATTTGACCAGTCAAATGATCCACTATTCACTAGTCAAAATGACTAGTGAAATGGTATTTACTCTACTAATTAAAAATACCACCTTAATCACATTAGACATATTAAAATTGACTTGTCCAAAAGGACAAGGGGTCCTTTTGGCTCTTCTCTGAATATGGTTTTTTGACCAGAATTTTCAGTTTGAAAAACCAAAAATTCTAGTAGTGCTTGTGGGAGAGTTGTTGGAAATAATGTGGGATTGGATAATTTTTGGCTATTCAAAGATGTGTCATTAGTTGGTGGTGGATAGTCAACATGTCATGTGAATGATGTCATGGTTGTTCAATGTGAGGAAAGATCTACAAATGTAACGCCTATCAAGGATTCTTGGGATGTAGGTTTAGAGGAATTTGCTAGAATTTCTAAAGCTATTAAAGGAGATGGTCTATTAAAAATTAAAACAACAGATGAAAAAATTCCTAAGAGCTTTAATTTTGTTCCTAATATGAAAAGAATGTAATGGCATGGGAAAAAGTGTCAATTGTTGAATGTTGTTGGAGAGATGATTACTAAAGAGATGATAATGGCATGTGACCTTAAGGAACTTGTTTTAGACAAGAATCTTGGTGAGACTAATGTTGGGGTCTCAATTTTGAACTATCCAAATGATAGATCACAAATAATGTCAATTTGGAGATGGATTTATCACAAATAGTTCTTGATGGTCATTGCTTACAACATATGATGAACATCATGTATCAAAAAATGATGATGAAAAGTTGTAGGTGTAAAGAAAAAAATGTACACATTTGTGAAGAGAAAGTGGAAGGAATAAAACGGTGAGGCTTATATTTTAAAAATTGACGAACTTCTGAATCATGAGTCCATTTGTAATGTGAGTTTAAATAGTTATTGTTTTTAAAATTGTTGTCAACATTTTCTTAGTGAGAAAATGTCAATTATGCGAGAAGAGTTTTAGTTGTTTAGAGACAAAAGATCATATATTTTGAATGTTCCAAGGAGATTACACCAAAGAACTAGAATAAAGAAGTGGAAGCTTGTTACAATACAAAATGTTGATATTTGTGAAACAACATGGTACAAAATTGTTGGTATTTCATAATCTACATACTTGTCCTATAAACAAGATAAAAAATGTGGGATAAAATAAAGGCCACATGGAAATGCTAAAGTGAAAAAGTAATGGGTTGTAACTAGGTAGGCCAAAAGTAATGTTCAATCACTAATTATCAAGTGTGTTGATGTAATGCCACATTAAATGAAAGGAATTGAAACTGGTAGACATTTGATGTTTGGCTTTTAATTCCTGATAGGTGGAAAAATATTTGAAAAAAGAACAATCAGGGTGTTTGCACACTATGGTAACCTTATATGGACATTACAATAGTAATTTTTCTTATATTTCTTAAATACAAGAAAATAAACTATATAAAATTCATTGAAATAATAAAAAAAGGGATTCACTTATCTAAATCTATCATAATCAACCTTTCGAAAATGAAAAATTCAAATCAAAATTATGGATATCCAATAAGTAATAGACTTTTCAATTTTGAACACATTTTTTCTCACACTTGTAAAATTCATGGATATGGACTTTTATTTCATAATGTGTTAATCATATGTGTTTGAAACTTTGGAATTTTTTATGAAGTATGTTTTTAAAATTAAAGATCCATTGAATGAATAAAATGTGATTTTAATTTATTACGTTATGGACTTTTCAAAATCCCAAAAATAATAATTATTTAAAAAACTTTTTTAAGCATTTAAAAATAATTATAAAAAGAAAATTTATGATATTTTATATATGTCTTATACCATCATGACTTGAAATTGGAAATGGAAAAAAATGTTACTTTTAATTGCTATCATTCAAATATCCATATTTTAAGCTAGTTTACAACTACACTAGAAAAGGATTTTGAAAAGGGATTTTAATCCACCAAAATTGTGATACCTTAGTCTATTTTCACCCATGATGTGAAGATGTGTTTTGTTTATAAAATGATTTGTGTTTGATTGTTGTCCTTTGTTGAAAGTTTTGTAGATATGTATTTCTTGAAATTTTGTTGTTATTATTTCTACATATGTTATGGCCAAAATTAATAATGAACTAAATACTGATGAGGTATCTCAATCTACAATGAACCAATTGAAGAAAAAATTCCATATCAATGTTGATGTGCGGAAAAAAGGTTCAACATTTGTGAAATGCATTATATACGAGTCTTTGAAAGACTTGATATCCAAAGCTGGAAAAAATAGTGTTAATGTAAAGGAGCATGAATTGAAATTGAAAAGGCATAATAAGCATGAAGAGTCATGTAAATGCCTTTACCATAGTTGGAAAGCAAAATCCATCCAATTGAAGGAGGAGTTTTTGTGTATCATTCACAATAAGATGGATCATTTAAAGATTACACTACCAAAGTTGCAAGTGAAAAACAAAATGTTGTTGCGTTAAGTCAATTGCCAATAACACTAATTGGAATGATTGCTCATGGGCATGATGATGAGGCATTTGTTTAATATTCAAATGAGTTGAGGCCTAATTTCAAAATTGGATCTTTTTTGCAACTACTATGAACTTTGGAAAAGGAACCTAGTATTTGTGAGTTGCAAAGGTTGTTTGATCATGAGCTACAAAATGAATTCTTTGAATAGCTTATGTGAAGGAGTTCTTGGTGTTTGAAGGCATTGAAAGCATAAGAACAAGTGGTTGGTGCAAAACCATTCCCTAAAAAATTGTTGCTACAGATGGATAATTGTGTGAAGGATAATAAGAATTGACATTTGCTTGTTTTTTATCATTATCAATAGCAAAGGAGGTCTTTGAAAAGGTACAATTGGAATTTCTTGTCATCAATCATGCACACAAAGACATTGATGGAAGTTTTGGCTATTTGTCAAAAAAATTGAGAGAATAAAATAATTATGTGTTAGCAGACTTAATGAAAACGTTTATGGTTTCATAAAAATGGCCATTCATTCCCCAACTAATTCAAGAAATCCCAAATTTCAAATCTTGGGTTTCAAATTACTTGAAACATGGACATGAGTTATTAGTTGGACACACAAACATGCATATTTTTAAGTTGTTTATGGATTCCTATGGGTGGCCAATGATACAATACAAGGTGTCTCTAACAGATTCAATGTGGAATCCCAAGGAAAGCCTTGCAATTCAATTGTGGAAGTCTATCGATCAAGGTCACCCTAAGCGAATTCCAAAACCCATTCCTTTTTATCCTATTTGGAAGAATGATGCCTCAAAATCAAAAGAGAAAGAAAATTTCATCAATAGTTGAATTTCGAAGTACTTCAAGTTTTCATAACAACACAATTTGGGTTTTGCAGCTTGCATTTACAACTACATACTAATCAAGAAGGACATATGGAACTAGTGATTAGTGAATTGCTAAACCCATGTCCTTTCACCCACTTAATCACAAAGGACATTTAGTTGCAAAACCTAGTCATTTTAACGATTAGGATTAAATTTTTTTTTATAATAATGAAAATTCCATGTCATCATTAACCTTGGTATGATGTGTAAAGTGTATGTCATCTCAACTTAGTCATTTTATTCAATTAAATGTTACAAAAGATGCCTTGATGGATGAATGACATGTGTCAAAAATTTATAAACATGTTATGAGTCATTGCACATGACCAAAATCAACCTAATTTAATCCATGTAGCTAGCATAACCAAAAGTCAACCTAGCTTAACCTAATTAAACTAGGGAACTTAACTTAGTTTGCATAGCCAAAAATCAATCTAATTTAAAACCTAACTATGGTAGCTACTTAATTATAGGCATATATATGTTAGGTAACCTAGGTTACCTAACCTAAGCTAGGTGGCCTAGATTTTTAAAAAACATTAGACTTTTAGCCCAAGAAACCTAAATTAAGCTACTTAAGCCAAGTGGCATAAGTATAAAGGTTGTACGAATGAGGATATGAACCCTTCACCTTCACTTTAGAATTCAAGTATTCATCCATTGCACTACCACATTTTTTTTGCATTAATTAAGTTCAACACAAAGTTATAAAACTCAAAATTTTTAGCCTTGAATTAACCTTGGCCACCCTAAGTTGACCTATATCAACCTACCTACTACCTACCAATTTAGCTTAGACTTAAACCTCCCTAGATTGACTTAAGATGAATTAGTTTGTCAAGATATACTACTTACTAACCCAACCTAGGTTAACCTAAGCATTTTTAGGCTAAAAAAAAACTAACCTAGGATAATGATGATGCATATAGTTGCACAAATTTGAGGTGGTTACAAACTTGATAAAATATCTTGTAATGAAGTTACTTAGGTTGACTTGGCAAAAGACCTAAAGGTAAAAACCCAAATGAACCTATCTAGGTTAACATATTAATAGGGTACTAACCTATTCTAAGTATATTTAAGCATACTAGATATAGTAAATTTCTTATGTTTAAATAAGTAACTTACAAGGTAGCCTATATTATGAAGTAGGTTTTTATTAAATAGCCTGCATACATAGGTTAATTTAATAGGTATGTTAACCTAAATTAGTGTGTAAAATAGTTCAAAAGTTAAGGAGTTATGTGTCACCTTTTTCAAACCAATTATTAATATTGTAGTCATAATTATAAATTAACAATTTAGATTGTTTAGTACACCTACACATGCATGTGAATTCATGATTTCAAAAACCTCATTGCAACACAAAAAAATTATGGCATGCCATGAAAATTTGTGACACCTTGTTGCCAAATGGCATGCCATGTAATCATCACATGGAACAAAGGACAACAATATTTTCAACTAATTAATAAATGAGATTAATCCATCAAGTTAATGACATGAATCATGATGTTGACAAATAAGACCACATCATCTTGTTGCCATATAGCATGCCATGTCATCATCATGGGAGATTGAGTAATAAAGGTAGTAGTTGTAAAGGTGAATGGTGCTTGCAAGTAACTAACTAATGAATAAAAATTGAAAAATAATATGATAATTTACCCAAAAAATCAAGAAGTTGTCACATTGACTATAGTTGCAAAACCATGATGCGATGTGGCATGTTGATGTCTTTTGCCATTACTTAATGATTGTTATGACTAAAAAATTATAAATGGAATTGAAAAAAACAATAGCCATGTTTGTGTTTGATTCAAAAGACAAGATTTGTTGTAGTGAAGGTAAAGTTTTGGAACTTGCATCTTAATGCAAAGAACTACATTGAAGGATTAGACATCATCTCCAACATAATGGTTGACCAGTAAATGCCTCATTTTATCCAAAGTAGTGTATGAGTCATCATGTTGACTAATAGTCAAATATTTCATCACAACACCAAAACACGCCTTTTATAACTAATCCTACTCGATTATAGTCAATTTTTAAGTCATTTATGCCATTTTCTATTCATTTTTCCCATTGTAATTGAATAGGAAAAATCATAAAAAACATGTTTTAGCATTGTTGGAGTGCCACATCATCATTTTGTGAAAAATCATTATTTTAATCACAAAAGTTAAGGTATTTTTAATTAACTAATTTAAATTTATTTAAAGCATATTATTACAATTTCAAAAATACTAATATATTTATCCAAAAAAACCCATTAGTCACCATACTAACTATAGTCATAAAATATGACATCACATGACATTTTAATGGCCTTTACAACTACATAGTGATTTTTGTGATTAAGTGGTTATAATTGTAGTCAAAAAGGATAATAATCATTTTTTTTACTTATCAAAAAACCCATAATGTGTTGTTGTGTTTGGAAGTTGAATATTTTGAGAAATGAAGTGTATGCAAAAGCCATGCAACCTTATATTGGGAGGGTATTTTTAAATGCTTGCCAAAACCAATTCCTTAGCAAAGTCTTATATTGTTAAAAGGCTTTTGGCCAACTAGCAATTGGAAAGCTAATCATATGAGATTTTCTCTTCCATCTCCTCTTATCCTTGAATGATTTGGAAGATTTAGTTGTCCTACCATATTGTGGGCCTAAAAATATGAAGTTGTCCTTGTGTACAACAACTTACATTCCTTTTAGATATTTACATGAAAGGGATTTTATTCTTGCACATCCATGTGAACCTGAAATGTACCCAGTATGGATGGGAAGAACGCATAGTGATGAGGTGGAGGATGGGAATGATGAGCATTATCTGATGATGCATGTTCAATGGTGGGTGCCTTTTAAAAAAGGAACATGTAACGATGCATAGTTGTATCGAGATTGTTGGCAAGGAAGGTGGAAATGCAACTTAGCAAACCCTATGTCTGGACATTGATTCTACTACATTTTCATTTCTTGTTAGGAAAAATACAACTATGAATAACATCATAATGATTAGTGATGTGCATGGGAATCGGGCTGAGCAAACATTGATGTTGCAAATGAAACTAACCACATGTAATTAAATGTTCATATCATTATGATGATTAATTAATTTATTTATTTTAATAATTTGGTATGCAAGCTTGTGGAATATGCTAATTAGTAGATTTTAAAGGACACTTGTCGATGATTGTTTTTAGTAAAATAACCTTTTTTTTTTACAAACTTTGTGTTGAAATATATGTTGTTCTTAAGTTAATAATAGATGATTTTTAATAATTTTTAATAAATAATAGTAGCATTTGATGGCCACCCAAATTAATTATGTAATAATTACATATTAAGTTACAATATTATTAAAAATTAAAGTTTAATAATGATAATTTAGTTACATGTTTCAATCTCTTTGAAGAAATATTATTATAACATTAGCATCTAGTGACCATTTGATGCTTCAAATGTAATATTTTGATGACTTACATACCATATTTTGATGACTCCCTTGTAATATTAACATCTAGTGGCCACTAGATGCTCCAAATGTTATAATTGATGACTCAAGTATCATTTACCTTCAAAACTAAGTTAGGCATTTTGATGAAATATTGTGTAAGATATTGGTAATTTTTGTTAAATTTTGTTTATCAGCATTCAATTTTAGAATAATTTACCTCAAAATGAAGAAAAAAATAGCAATTTTGTGTCAATTGTATGAAAATTCAATCATTTTGGACCACCAAACAAGTTAAGTCCAAAAATAACACAAAAGGTCCCAAAACTTTAGTTAAATATCTGCCAAAAAATTGTTTGGTCTTCACTACTACAACACCAAATGCAAATTAATTAAGCAATTTAATATTCATTTAATGATTTGAACGTGGTTTCAACCTCTAATGAAAAATGGATCAAACATTGCTTGTGAATGAAATCTTACACCTTAACAATGGATGAAACCACATAGTTTACCACACACATGTTTCATGAGCCATCACTTTTTGTGTGAGAAAAATCGCGGTCTGGTGTAGTGACTCCATGGATGTACCAGCCATAGATGCTTGTGATCACCAGGAAAGAAGGTGAATTATTCTCTCGCAATCAGGATTGATGGAAAGATTTCATCCATACAGGAATGCATCAACTGGTGAACTCTACACTCAGCTTAAGTAAGCAAAGTTCCAATCAAACCACACAAATACCAACCCAGCAGAAGCCTCTAATCACTGTGCTCTGTTTGCAAATCGACATGAAGCACATGCTTGCAATTCATCGAGGCTGTCCATGTCATCCAAAGCTTCCATATCTCATGCAGCATAAAGGAGGAAGTTCTTGCAATAGGCTAAAAGAGATGGCAGGAGTGGGCCGGTAGTAATCTCCTTTTGTGTGAAGCTCACACTCCAATATGGAATCAGGTGCTTTGTAAAACATTCAGAGAAATGTACATGTAAAACAGAGGCAAGTCTTCTTGGTTGTAATTTACCTCCACAATAGGGACGGTATATTTCATTTCAAGGAGGGTTCTTTTGCTTTGTGAAGCTCTCACTGTTTACAAGGCGGAGTTCATAAAGTTCACCTGTTGGGATCTCCCTGCTGTTATGTCCATTCTTCTGTAGATTGTGCACTCTAACTTGCCAACTTGCATCTGTAACTGGATCTTGGAGTGGACTTTGCTTCCTCTCAGGGCCAGTAAAGTGTGCAAAAATGAGAGATGTATGATTTCCTTTCCCTGCTTGCATGACAAGACATTTTCATGGATGTGCTCCAGAATGGGGTGTTCTATATCAAGCTTTGGGGTGGCTCCAAATAAGCAAACATTATGTTTGCTTCCAATTTTCCAGATCTCGAGTAGAGAACTTTGAAATCCAATTCAACCAAGTATCTTGAGATTCTTCAATAGTTGTGCAAATACCACATGGTTTGTACTTGGGTGTTGGATTTGTGGCCAATTCTATGTCAAATTAACATCTTTCAAAATCCCCTTCTCCGCCTCTCTATTCCACAGCAAATGGCACACAAGAAACTAAATCTGACTTCAATCATGGTTCCCAATGTGGTTGATTCAAAGTCAAAACCTTTGATGTGTTGCAGATGTAGAGCCTTCACCTCGGTGAACAGGTGCATATCCAAAAGAGCATGTGTTTGCCAACATTCAAAGAGCAAAAAGTTTGATGACCCAATTGAAGTTTGAAGTTCCCTTGGATAGATTTGAGCAAGATTACAAACATGTAGGAATCAAGTAGGACATCCTGGGTCTCTCTTTTTGCAACCTCAGCCTCTAGAGATCATCCAAGAAGGCAGGTTTCTTAAGGAAATTCAACAATTCATAAATTGCAGTAAAACAAAGTTAATATGGGTGATAACCATAAACCCAAATTCTGCAAAATGGAATACGTCTAGATGGGTATTTATATTCTGAGAAGAAACCACCTCTTGCTGTTCCCAGGGATGGAAGCAATCAGGTTGGAAAAAATAAAGTGAAAACTCAACACATTAGCCTAATGTAGATGCCTTCTTGTTAAAGTCCTTTGCAAGACCCATGTTGCCAATTCAATCCATACTCCTAATTGTCGACATCTGCTGAAATGTGTGAGAATGTTGGCAGTAAATTTGAGTTGTGGTTCAAAAACCTGAGCTTTGATGGAAGTATTTGCAAAATTAGCAGAATCAACATCATGTTTCATTTGGGGTGTAGGAGAAACAAAAAAATTCATTTGTTGTTAAGGGACTAGCAAATCTAGCAGCTAAAAAAGCTACTTACAGTCCACTCAATGTAAGTAACAAACTTGAATCCCCATCCCCCAAAGGCCCATATCATTTAGGTCCAGGTGGGGATAGCAATCTGAATATATGTTGGGTAAGGGTAAATATAACTTTCAAAAAGGTTATCAGCCAGCTAAAGGCTTTTAAGCTTTGAAAATTACATAGGGTTGCAAAATTATCAATCTGGGTAATTATCAATTGAGGTCCATGACCAATAAATTCATCGCATAAAGATAAGGGCTAATTTTGGCCTATGTTTGCCTTTCAGGTATAATTGGGTAAATTAGTGTAAATAAAAAAATTACATAGTGCACAAGGAGACAAGTGATCTTGAAAGACAAATTAGTTTTGCAATTAGCATTTCAAACATATGATAAGAGTATGTCAAGGTAAATAGTGGGATGATCAGAAATAAAGTGCCAAGAGAAAATAGATTCATTAGCTAATTTAACCATGCAACAATTATTTTTATCTTGTGATGTAGCTGAGGTGATGATCTTCCATAAGAAGGCTAAGTTTAACCAAAATGGCTATTAACAGAATAGGAAAGGAAAGAGAGCCTTACATATTTTTGGCTACCTATTTGAAGCTTGTATAGAATATAGTGACCATAGTCACAAGAAAAATTTCAATACATTATGGACCAACTTGCATCCCATTCTTCTTCAATTGAATATGAATTTCATTCAATATGTTTGAAATATTTAAGAATTTGAATTCAATTGAAATTAATTCTTTTTTTTTTGACATATACAATTTTTTTCTTTTTTAATTTTGTGATGTAAGCCTAATGGTGATCATCCATATCTCTTTGTACCCATCTCAAAACAATATGATATTGCTATGCTGTAGTACCTTGGCAACTTTGACACTAAATACATTATTTGTAAGAATGTTGAAATTCCAACTGGTCATAAACTATGGTATGCAATATTCTCAAACCCCTAGGCTCTCTTCACCCTAGTAATGAGAATACTTGAGTCAAGAGAGCCTACAGGGGTTTTGACTGTCTGTACAGTAAGGGAAAAAAAGCTCATACTTCCCTAACCCTTGCCATAATAATATTCTCCTAATTTAAGGGTTGGAGACCCCTGATTGTGAGAATATTCCATACCATGATTTACATCCAGTGGTAACACCATTTTGTTCATCCATAGGTGACAAACCCAGGTAAAGTTCCAATGTTTATTTTGGGAATTTTTCTATTTAGCCAAAGTGGTAATCATCCATAGGAAGCTCTAAAAGAAAGTGACAATCACTCTAGGAAGGTTTAGCCAAATCTAGCTCTTATTTTCCCCCTCTCTTCTAGTGACTGAAACTTTCGAAAAGCACTTCTTTTTGAAATTTTGAACTTTATTTCAGTTTTGGCAAAACAGCTAATATTTTGAGAACGAATATCACAAGTTGTGCTCATTATTACTAGTGTGGCTTGTGCCATTGGCCCAAGTGTGAACTCATTACCAAACTAGTTTCTCCTTCCAAAACCAATTTTTGTAATTTAGATAAGTTTCCAATGACAAAAAACTACTCAAAATTATGAAATTACCCTCATAAAATTTAATTCATTGATGACTTTCCAAGAATATCACGAGTGTGCCACAATTTTCCTAAAAGCTTTTGTTTTCATTTTATTGAACTTTTAATGATAAAAATGTTCAATATTTAGTAATTGTTACATCAATAGGTCTAAACATTAGGAAAGCATCGCAATGCACCCCCTACCTGATCTTGCATGGCTCTAAAAATTACAAAATCACATCCAAGGAATCCCACTCATCATGGGCATTCCAAAAATACCATGAAACTCACCCAATTTCCCCAATTTTTTTGTTTTGATTTTTGTAAAAAGACTTCTTTAACAAAATTAATCAATATTCAGTAACTTTTGCATCATAGGTCTAAATGTTACAAAACCACTTCAGTTTACCCCTACTCATCAAAGACTTTCCAAGATACAAAGAGTGAGTTTGGGGGTTAGGACATCTCAATGTGACAAACATAAAACACAACAAGTTTCCTTTAACAGATAGGCATGGCAATAAGGAATCAGGATGATCAGAAACCTGAAGAGCATGTTGACCCCAAAATGGCATCTCAAGATTCAAAGAAGGAAATACTGGTGAACGTCGCCAAAAATGCCGACTAGAAAGTCAATCCAGCCAGTTATGTGAAATCAGACTTGGCAACCAATTCACACATTTGCTGCTATAATATATTATTATTTAGTATATTTTAACTCTGATGTTCCTTTAATACTAGCAAAAAACTGAAGAGCATTCAAAAAAAAAAATTCCTTCTTTGGAAAAAAAATTAGGAAATTTTTGCATTTTTTTTTTCCTGGTATAAATTCAACTAATTTTTCTAACTTGGGGTGGGGGGGGATTAGCCAAATTTTTGATATCACAATTTTTTATAAAAATCCCTGATTGGAAGTGAACCAGTGCCTCAGGAAAGGCCCTTCAATAACATAAAGAATCTTCCCCAGCAGATCAATATCTTTACATAGCCAAAGTGATGACAATCCAGAAAAAATTTAGTCAATTTTGGCTATAAACCGGATATTATGAAAGTTTTTAAAAATGAGGATCATTCAAAATTCTTGGCCACCTACTGAAACTTATGCTAGAACTTTGGTGATTTGGGATTTTTTTTCTTGAAAATCTGGTGAATTTGGGTGATTGTTTCCATGAAAAAAAACCTTTGTGCAAGTTTACTCATTATTTCCAAATTGAAATTTGGCAAAAATTCTCCCAAAAGAAATAATCACTTGTTTTGCAATGTTGGTTGGGTTGTAACAAAAAACTAGGGCACATACATGGAAGCCTTAAATGTCAAATCAACAGCCAATTAATTAACATGCAACCAACAACATTCACCTTTATTAGGTAAGTAAGGTCATTGAGAGAAATTCTGACAACTAATGCTATCAACTACAAGATACTTTAATCAAAAATTACAAGTCTCTTGAGGTCAAATCGCTCTAATCTCACTTTCATGAACACCACTGGCTGTTTTAGGTTATTCTCATTGTGACTAACCAAAGGACTCCTTTCAACACAAACATCTTCTTCAGAACCCACATGAAAAACACGAAAACATTCAATCCCAACATCCCACACAACACCAACATTGGAATGAAACAACCTAGATTGACAATACACAACCAACAAATTCCCAAGGGCACACAAAACTTGGAACACACATACATGCAAAACAAGATATGACTTATGAGTTTGACAAAGAAAGATGTTGCCCATCAACAGCCCATCACAATGACACTATGAATTCCCAAAACAACACCCCCTTCGGAGTTCCCAATTCATAGGTGCCCTCTTACAAAACCACGATCCACATTCAAAAACTTGACAAAACAAACAATGACAAGGTAAATTGAAAATCAATTAGGCCACTCTCGAAGTCTTTCAATTCATCATCACACCCTAGTCATCAACTTTTAGATGAAAACAACATGAACAAGCTTTGTCTACTGAAACGCAAGGTGTATCGAAGATGTCTTTGCCTCAAATAGCAAGAACCTACACTATAGAAAACTAACACACAACCAATGCCTCCTCAATTACACGAAACATCATTTATCTTCTTCACGAATTTCCCAAGCTTCTCTCTTTTCTTGGCCTTCAAGCAACACCTCCTCAACTCCTTGTTCCTACGTCCATCAAAACATCCTTACAAAACCAGCGCCACCACCAAAAATGCACCCAACCAACAACAAGCAAATGACATTGAAATTGAATGTAGAAAATGGCCATAACTTGCATACAAACAAATGAAAAAAAAATAGAAACGTGAACACCTTCAACTTACCATCAACCACCCACTACACTGTTGTTTTTTGTTTTCAACATGTTTTCAATAGTTGACAGCATGGCCTTATAATCATTAAGGTTTCATCCCATAAATCTTCATCACATATGTAACCGCTCTCATATAATTTTGACTAAGTCCCTTAATCTTCACACATCAAATGCGGCATGAAATATTTGCAAGTATTTTCTAGGCCTATCCCACAACTGTTCTTTTCCCCCCTTGATCACATAGATTCTTCCCCCTTCATCCTAGTCCATAAAACCATTCCCATTGAAATATTTCACAAAGAGAAATGATCCCTTCCAACTAGAAGCTGAGGATTTCTTCTCCCTTGGTTTCTTCATCTTCACAAACATAATCCTTTCCTTGAAATCCAAAAACATTTGCTTCCCTTTACAAGCAGCATAAGCTCAATTTTAACTTGTCTAAACCTAACAAATATTGTTAATATCATTGCCATGCATCTTGGCAATAAGTTGAAGCTTGTTGATCATCTATTTAGCCATGACTACAAGATCTTCATTTGTGTCAAAAGTTTGAACCAACGAGCTAAGAAAATTATTAACCTTCAATCTTGGTGTCCAATCAATTAGCAACATGTGAAGAGAAAACTCAGTGCTAGCTTAAACTTTGTAATGGTAACCAAACAAAATCATGGACAATTGTTCATCCCAATCCTATGCATGTTCAAGAGTAGCAAAAAGGACTATAAGACCATGTTTTAGCATTTTAATCAATCTTTCAACCATTCCATTGCAACTAGGCCATTGAGGTGTTGTGTATTGATGGGCAATGCCATAATTCTTACAAAGTTGATCAAACTTAGAGGATCATTCAGTGCCATTATCAATCAAAATATACTTAAGTACCCCAAACCTACATATAATCTCATTCTCCAAAAAATTTGTAGTTTTTGCATCATGATCCATAACCACCTTAACTTCACACCATTTTGAGTTATGGCCACCTGCACATACTAGTTGCCATGCTTGGTTTCAAAAAAAGGCCTACTTGTGTTAAGAGCTACTCTGAAAAATTAATCCCAATGGGAATGATTTTGAGCTCAACAAGTTCTAATTTAACACTCCCAGTTCTTTTGACCAATTAACAATTTTTGTAGGTGCAAACAACTTCCTTGACCAACTCCATCGTGTTATGCCAAAAATACCAACTTTTTATTTCTGTAATAATTATTCCTTCCTCAAAGTGTCTAATTTCATTATGTATGTCCATAATGATTTGCCTTCATTCTTCAAGTTTCGATACAACCAAACCTTTGAACATCAAACTTTCATTACTTCAATAGTAGTATAGAATGCAATTTCCAATCCTTGATCTTTCCCCTTCATCATAATCAATTGGGATCTAATTCCCATTTAGAACAAACAAACACAATTCATCATCCCAGATTTCCATGTTTTTAGCATACTCCTAATCATTGTTATCCTTTAAACCTTTATTGCCTTCAACTTCATCAACCATCTACCAATGGGTGTGCACATCCTAGAGTTCTCGCCTCCTCCTCCTCTACTCATTTGCTCCATGTCTAGCATCCATCTTCTCCATGCCTTCTTTCATGTTGTCGATAACAAATATTTCAACATCTATGTGTACTTCATCTTCATCACTTCCACCTACTTCCACCATAAACAAATTATTTAACAATCTTTGGCTCCTTAACTATTGCAGCACAACTCTTAATTTTGAACTTTTTGCCCAGTCTAAATGGTTTCTGCTAGTGTGGAATTGGGCCCACTAGTTTGCAATCTTGAATTTCTTCAATTAGATCTTCACATTCATTAGCAACATCAACTGGATTATGTCTAGGGGCATCAACGTTTGTGTGTTTAACTCATGCTCGATGCACAATCTTGAAATTAAAATCTTGAAGTGTGTTGATCCACTTTCCCTTTCTACCATAAACATCCAAAACAGTTGCCAACCACTTAAGTGGTTTATGATCAATTCTAAATGTAAAATGATTGTGGTACAAATACCATTTAAAATGCATTATCCCTAAACTAGCACATAGCACTCACCCTCCATGGGGTGGAACTTCTTTTGAATAGGATATAGACCTTTGTTGGCATATGCAATGACCTATTCATTCCTTCCTTCCTTTTATGATAGTATTGCCCCCAGCCCTTGAATGGACCAATCAAAATCCAAAATGAATGTTCTTGAGAAGTTTGGTTGAATAAGGATTGGAGTAGAAACTAGTATTGTTATTTTCAACAAATCAAAAGCATCTTGGCAATTGTGATTCCATTTGAAGACAATATCCTTTTTAGTTAGGTCAAATAGTGGCATAACAATCCAAAAATAACCCTTGACATAATTTTGGTAATAACTTGTTAGCGCTAAAAATGCTTTAACATTAGGAACTGATGTAGGTATTAAAAGGTCTATTACAAGCTTAATCTTCCATGGGTCTGGTTTTGTGCCATCACAACTGACCACATGCCCTAAAAATGTCAGACTAATCTTAGAAAATTCACATTTCCTAGGATTAAATTTGAGATTGACTTTCTTCAACTTCAATAGAACAAAACGCAAGTGCTCCAAATGTTGTTCCCAACTATGGTTGTGTATGTTCAATTCATCCACAAAAACATTATGAGAAATCATGTTCATCGAAACCATATTACCCTGCAACTAAAATTCAAAAAACAATTCATATGCAACTATCCATTGGGTATTACAACTATTATGCAACTATCCCTTTTAAAATATGATGTATTAATAGATAAATTACCATGTTAAAAAATTAGTTAGTTATATTATAGTTGTAAGTGAGTTGAAAATGGGTCTTTTATATGGTAGTTTATACACATCATACATACATATGTAGTCAACCATGTTTGATTTTTTTAGGAGTTGCATTGTAGTTGCATGTGGCAATTACTTTAAAACTATTATAAATGTGTCATTAAAATAACAACTATGTTGCAATTAGTGTATAGTGTACATACATGTGATCATGTCACGTGTCCACATTTTCCCCACCCATTATGGGATACATTTGCAACTAGTTTTTGATTATGATTCCCATTAATACAATTAGTATGGCCACTAGTGCGTCACTACTAAAGTACTATTGTTCAACTATGTTATAACTATAATGTAACTACTCATAACTTAATAAGGATACATATTCATCAGTTATTTATATTTTCATCATATGTGTTTCATTTTGAGTGATTTAAAATGTTATGGGAGTGCTACCTCAAGTTCTATAAATCATTTTTGAAGTGCAAAGGAAAATGGGTAATGAAAAAATAACAAGAAGAGAAATAAATTTTCCAACTTACAAAAACATGTTTTTTTTCATTTTTTTATCTTTGGACACCTCCTACTTTCAAACCTCATAACTTTCTTATTTCTTATTCCTTTCAAAAAATTTAAAGTGTTATAGGAACACCACTTGAAGTTTTACAAATCATTTTTGAACTCTAATAACAATTGAGCAACATAAAAGGAATTTTATTGGTGTTTGGGAACCGGTCTTTGTAGTATTTGGTGGTTTGTTTTTTTGAATTTTTGACCCCCTCTACTTTGAGGGGCCATAACTTTTTCAATTTTATTCCATTTTTGAAGATTTTTAATGCACCGGATGCACTAATAAGAGGGGAGGGGCTCAGGTTTTGTTTAGACACCAAAAACAATGGAGCCCTCCCCTTGGATTTGGCCCACCTTGAATGCTTAAGTGTTATAATTGCAACTCAATTTGTAACTAATGAATAACTAAAAGATTTAACCCATATGTTTTATCTTCGAATCCCATGTTACAAACTATATAAAAAAGGCTTGTTCTTTTATGTTCCCACATTAAAATACATGTACCATTTTGGGATGAACTTCAAAAAGTTTAACCAAAAAGCAAAACATAAAATAAAAAATAAAATTTCATGGCTATTCTTTGATGCACTTAGTCTTGTGCTTTCCTACCTATTTACCTACCTAGGTAAGTAAGTAGGTCCTATTTTTCTACCTATTTATGTAGGTGGTAAATAGGTAGGTCCTAGGTAAATATGTAGGTATGTCGGTTTAAAAACCTACCAACCTACCTACCTATGGTATAATTGAAAAATGTATGTTTCTCATAAATTTGTTTAATTGTGTAGCCCAAATTCAACTAAGATTAGATGTAATACTTGAAGGCTTGTGACATTAATCATAAGGCATAAAAAGACATATGAATAATATATTGGAGGTCATTTTGGCCATGTGTAGGTGACCCATTTGTTCATGTATGAAATTTATGATAGAAAGATATTTCCACCACACCAAGTTGTGTGTAAGTCTCTTGATTGTAAATGAGGCTAAACAACTTCATTTGGTAGACCAAACATGGGTATGGTCATTCAATCCATACCTGAATTGGTATTTAGGTAAACAAAAATTCTAAAAAAAATGTATGTTATTTTATGTATGAACTAAAGAAAATAAAAACAAAGGCATTGAAGCCTACCATGTATGCCTAAAGTGATTTTTGATAATTGGATGCATTACATCTTTTTGTGTTAGCAAGTTCTTATGTATGTTCCTCTCCATAGGGGTGCTCAAATCCCCACATTCACCTTTTAAAAAATTAGAGACACACACATATGGAATATAGGCAATTTTAGTTGTTATTTGGTTTTGACCTCCATGTCATATGTCAATGGTTCACATTAAGTTTGTGTTTGAAAATTGAAATTTAGTGAGATTTTGAACCTCAATTGATTGGGATTTTGGAGTCATAATTCCCATATTTGAAGAACAATATGATAATATTCTAGCCCAATATGATATGTGCCTGCACCTAAAGATTAAACCACAATTTTCAAGTAAACCATAAACTGCAAAGTTGAAAATGCAATACAAGTACGTCAATTTAAAATCCACACTATTTGTGGGTGGAAAAATCCAATACTCACATATAACTTTTTAAACCACATTATTTGCAAGTGGGTAAAATGGAAAATCCATATATCAACACATGGAGCATTCTTGATGCAAATTGATGACCTTGCTAAATCCATGCAAGGAAAATGCAATTGCTTAAACAAGGAGAAAAATAGTAGTAGTAATAATAATAATAATAATAATAATAATAAGTATTTATAGAAAAAAAACCATTGGTGTTAGTGGATGATGCCACCATATTCAAAGGAGTCTTAGCTTGACTTGAAACACAACTTTAAGTAAATCAATACACATCTCATTAAAACCCTAAACTCAAAATATTAAATAATCCCAATGGTAGATGCCTTTAACCTTAATAATTATTATATTAATATAAATAAATACAAATGGAAAATAAAAGAATTTTATAACAACTAACTATGCTTTGAATTCTAAAGCTAATCAAAATTTAAAAACTAATGAATAAAAGAATTATCCCTAAAGTTTAAAGTCAATTAACCCAAATAAATAAGTAAACCTAAATTTTTCTAGAGGTAAATTCCATTAAAACTAATCATTATAAGTGAACTATGAATTAAAATTCAAAATTAATGAAATGAAAAAATTAAATGAGTCGAACATGAGGTTACTCTCTCACTTTTAATGTAGTTTCTCCAATTTGAAACCCTTTTCTGCTCATTTTCAAAAGAGATCAAATGAGTCTCACTCTAGATATGTGTATATGAAAATTTCCCCCCAAAATCCAACATAGGATTGATTTTAATTAGTATGACAAAATGTGCAAAAACTTGTAAATATTTGTTGTCTTTTAAACTTTAAGTCTATCAAACCTATTTTTAAAACAAATTAAGCACATCATAAAATCAAATACCTATTGGTTAATTAAATTAAGTACATCATGCATTAAATGGTTCAAAGTGGAGGCAAAGGTTTATAATTGACATCAAAAAAATTCCCATGATTGCAATACTTGCATTTGGGGCTAGTAGTTTATTATCATTAGGGGTTCAAATAAGATAAAAAAATTGTATGGGTTCTTTGCAATACTTGCATTTTATTTCAGACCTCCATTGATTGAAATCAACAATGTGCAAGTGCTAGATAAGTACAAGGGTGGGTAGGTGGGTTAAAGTTTTTACCAAAAGGTAGAGGTTTAGTTAGGAAGTAGAAAAGGTTTATTGAAAATTAGAAATAAATAACTAGAAAAAATAAAAAGGTTTGTTGAGAGGTAAAAGTTTAATAAAGAAAATATAGAGGTTTCAGCAAGAGGTCACAAAGGTTTCATTTGGAAGTAAAGATGTTTTTCCAGGAGATAGAAGTTTAGTTAAGAAACATAGAAGTTTTGTTGAAACATAAAAGTTTAGCCAAAAAATAGGAAGGTTTTGTTAACATGTAGAGGTTTAATTAGGAAGACATAGAGGTTTTGCCAAGAGGTGAAGAGATAAAGGTTGTGTTGATAGGCAAAAGTCTAGTAAAAGAAAAGTAAAGGTTTTGCAAAGAAAATAGAAAGGTTTTGTTAAGAGTTAGAGATTTAGCTAGGAAGAGATACATGTTTTGTCAAAGGTTAGAGTGTCACCAAAAACGAGAGGGGAGATATACTAAACAAACACCCTAACAACTCGCTGGTTCCATGCACATTTGGAGTATATGAGTTTCTGCAGCAGGCCACAAGTTTTATTCTTCTCTTCCCTGTTTTCGTACAAGAATTCGCCTGCAGACGCCTATTGATCTTTACAACGTACACAACTTACACTTACATACCATCAGCAGCTCTAATACCAAAAGCGAGGGTGCAAGACCCTACACACACACTGATCATTCATAGACACAGTTCACATTCACACAAATTCGGCAAAGCTGATCACTAAAGCCAGAACTCTGAAATTTTACTTGCAAGTAACATGACAAAATGCAAACTTCTTTGCTACAGCATATGTCATCCAAATCAGACACCTTACAACGTTGAGCTCGTCAGATCAAAGTTCTCAATATGCTTTGGGTCCATGGAGTCTCTAACCCTGATCTTTACAGATTGCAGTAACACAACCTTACTATACTTTGCATTTGTTGATCACCCACGACTCGAAGGATCTCAGATCCACATAAGTTGGGAGACTTCCAACATGAAGCAACATGACTCCAAGACTTGCTATTGCTACCCAATGGACTGATCCTCATACCATTAATATCAGCAGACCTCTTCCCATCTACTGCTCATTTAGACAATGGTCTCAAGGAAACACGAACAACCACTTTGCTTGGTGACTGGCGTAGCGAAAAATTTCAGCAACCCACGAAGATCTTGCAGAACAGATCCCCCTCCTTTTCTACGCATCTCTGATTTTCAACCATTATCTGCTCCGATCTCTCACACTACTACACATTCAGCAAAATCAAAAGATTTCCTCTCCCATCTCTCCCCCTTCTTTGACCCTCTTTTCTAGCCTTCTTCTTCACCCTTTTTTCTTTCAATCCTTCTCAGCCTCCGTCCTTTCGTCTTTCACTCCGATTTCCAAGCTTCATGCATAAGCTTCCCATGCACCGTTGCCATTCTCACCTCCCCAAAATCATAAACCCCGCCACCTTCATTAAACCAGTTTTCGGCAGGCTTAACTCTTAAACCCTTAAAGCAAAATTGGCCTTCACATCACAAAAACCACAAACAGGTTCCTCGTTCGGTCACCCCCTATCCAGTCACAAGAGGTTTAGCTAGAAAGAAATAGAAGTTTTAGCAAGAAAACAACTTTTTTTTAGAAATAAAAGTTAGGTACGAAAAAATAAAGGTTTTGGCAAAAAAACAAACATTTAATCAAGAAGAAATAGAGATTTTGCCAAGAAATATGTTTAACTAGGAAAAAAAAGGTTTTTGCCAAGAAATAAATGCTCAACCAAGAAGAAATAGAAGTTTTGTTAAGAAATAAATGTTTAGTCAATAAGAAAATAAATGGTAGGTAAAGGGTTGGTTGTTAATTAGTAGTAGCGTTTTTTTTTTACTTTTTTCAAGGTTGCTTAACTAGCTACACCTAGCTAGGTAAAATGTATAATGTGGCTATTTGTAAAGTTTTTAAGTGGAATAAATTGACTATTTTTTTTCTCAAGTAGTGTGATTGGTTACCATGCTAAATCAAGAATGAGCTTTTGGTGGCCAAACAAAATGTAGATAACATAATTTGACTATTTGAAATCAAGGGGAGAAAGCATTTGGCAACAAACACACTACAATTTCATGCACTATTAGGCGAGTTGAATCCTAGTCTCAAAAGACTTTGCCCATTTGCAATAACAATGTGAATGCACCCATCCACAACCCCACCCCAAGTTCCAACTTGCAACCCCAACCATATTAAACAAAAGACAAAAATTGCAAACAATAAGTCTTGAAGCACAATTGCATGTTGCATAGTGTAACTCCAAACTCCAAACTCCAATTTTTTCAGCATTCACATTACACAAGATAACTCCACAAACACCAAGTAAAAATCTCCAAGCTTGCTCCACATACCTGCATGACCTTTCAAAATATGTTTCAAAGTTGAAAACCAACCTATGCAATCATTTGACATTTGTGTTTCAACAAAATCAAAAAACAAATGTATACTTGCAATTTTTTTATGTGCAAAACTTGGTACAAAAAGGAAAATGCCCCAATAGAAAGGGGACCCATAAAAGAAATTTAAGTTGCTTCAATGAACAAACCATCTGTGACTAAGCATCAAGGCAATATTGGGCCTTTGTGTCCTTCCAATTGGTGATGGCATCTTGAAAAGGGCAATTGCCAATCGCATACATACTCTAGAGCCATAAATATTTGTGGCTACATAAATATAACTATGTATAAATGCTGGCTACTTGCAGAAAGGAAGGTGTAAGTTTGGCTACTGCTCATGAAAGAAGGGAGCGAGGGTGGCGATCGCTCATGAGAGAAGGGAATGGGGATGACGAAAAGTTGATCGGTAATGGGGAGCAGGCACAACTACAATGAGAGTGACAAGGGAGGCAACGCTGCTACTTTGCAAATAGAAGCCCTAGCTTTTGGCTTATTTATTTATTTATTTATTTATTTTCATGCCTACAGGTAGCCTGTCCAAATCCAGGTAGCCATTTGGCGATTTTTAGCCACAAAAAAATCACTGGTTGGTAGGTAACGCCAAGTGTAAGTTAGCAGGGTAGCTAGGATATCTAGGTGGGAGGTTTGTATGGAGGTTAAGGTTGAGAAGAAAATGGCCACCACAGAAAAAAGTCAACGGTGAGCAGCCAAAAAAGGACCCATCCAATGAAAAAACATTGACCCTGCCACACCATCCGATGCACAGAACAACCAAATCGTGCATTGGTGGGTGCTGGGTCACTCTGGCCCTTCTGTGCTGTAAAATTCAATTCTGATGCAAATCTATGCCGGGGAAGAACTTTGAATTGCCGAGGAGAAACTGCTTACCCTTTGGAACAGGCCCTGGAAACACCTTTTACATGTAACGGAACAGCAGCTGGCCCATCCATCCAGGCTCATGGTGCTCCTAAGTGGAATGGGTCCTACCATAATACATCTCAATCCTTCCTCAGAAATACCGCCCTAGAAAACCCCCATTACCACAAATAAAACAAGAAATTGATGTACCAAGCTCGACATGTTCTTGGGTGCAATGGGCCCTACTATACTATTATGTAACATCTGTCCTTAGAAGTGTAAGGTTTACACACGCACAAACACACCCTTCCTTAGAGGTGTAAGGTTTACACACGCACAACACACACGTCCCTTACCACTGCCTCCTTTTCCCCGCTGCTCTTGCACTCTCCAACCAATCTCTGATTAACAGCACAGGTAATGTTATGCTAGAACTGTGTCTCTTACACGAGGAGCACCTTGAATAAATTCAGAAGATGATGGGTGTGTAACACTTGCATATTCTCATTAGAAGTTGCTTGCAATTTGCATGCGTCATGATGGCAGGAAAAAGTTCAATAAAGCAACTTTTAAAAAGAATTCAAGGCACTCATTTGAACAATCTTCACATTTTTTTTCTTTCCATCTAAGTATAAGCTTATAATATTAGTATAAACATATACACCATTGAACACAAGCTCAAAATTGAACACTTTTTTCATATTTTTTTCTTTTTAAAATATTTTTTCCCATGGCTATGAGTGTGCCATGTGAAGGTCTAAAATACCTTTTTGAATTTAGGAGGCAACTAAGCAATGAAGAAAAAGAATGAAGAGAAAGAGCATGTCTAAAGAAAAAAATTCTTGAAACAAAATGCATTACATTGTCAAGTTTCAACCGCCATATTTTTCTCTTTCTTTTTGGTTTGTTTTGAGCAATCCAAAAAGATATGGGATCAACTTGAACTTTAAAATCCCTATTTCGAACTCCAAAGACAAAGGAGCTATGTCCAATGATTTTAAGTTCCATATGCTTACCTTACTAAACTGAACATTTGTTGCTTCAAACTGAACACTATTTACAAAGCTTATATCTTCCTCATTTTTTTGTTTGTTTTGAACTTTCGGTGTGAAAGTCCACAATATCTCTTTGAACCCCAAAAGCACTCAAGCTATATCCAAAGATTTTGTGCTCTTTGAAAGCTTAAGCATTTGGACACCAGCCTGTGTACCTTATTACAACATTGAAGTGCCAGTTTACCAAAGTTAACTGCTGATTACAATTCTAAGCTACCATTCTAACAATTTGATTGCCATATAGGCTTTTTTTCCTTTCATCCCTAAGCAAAAGACAGTTCCACAGACCTCCTATATTTGTGTATTTGTTTTTACACTAATCCTACAACCATTCTTCTTCGTATACAGAGAGAATTTACAAGGAGTGTGTCACACTGTGGCCTTGCCATATACATTAAAACAAATCTTAAGGTGAAAGAAGAATAATGGAAATTCAAACATTTCACCATTCAAAAATAAAATCTTCAAAAAAATCCTCTACAAGAAACCAAAATCCCTCAAGCTACTATACTCTATTATGAATCTAAACACAATATCCTTGCCTTCTTGGTATGCAAGGCCAACAAAAGCATAAAACAAGAAATAGTATACTATATGGGTTGAGAGTTCTAGAGTTCTCCTTGATAGACAAATCTTAATTTAATGTAATCAATTTTTCAACATTCTATTTTCAACCTTCGATGTTCTAGTACATTTTTGGCCCTTTGAAATTTGTGCAAAATTTCGTACCGCAAAAGGAAAGAACAGCAAAGGAAGAAAGAGAGGAAACCCAAGCACAAACCCCTGGCCCGTCAACCCCCCCCCCCATTCACGCTCTTCTGAGTATGTTTCCGAATAAGGTCGGGTATTTCTTTTCTGACTTCCATGCAAGTGGGCCCGAACCTATGTATCTCTATATATCTATATATATCCAAAGTTTGCTTTTGGTTTTTCTCAAAGGGCGCTGGCAGAAGTGAACACATATACAAGTCACAACTTACAATCCACGCCACCAGAGTCCAATTTCGAAACGTGCACACAAATTTTGTCAAAGCAGATGCCCCCCTATTCCCATATCTGGGTCTTGAACGGTTCAACCCCAAAAAACCCAAAAAAAGTTTTCTTTTCTGGACGGTGGGGGGGGGGGGCCGGTGGTCTTGAGGGGTATTTCAAACTTCATCCATTTCACATGTTGAATTTCATACGAGTCACTGGGGGTGTGTGTATCCCAGGTGGCTGCTGCTTTAACAAATTAAATTTAAAAAACTTTTAAAGCACCAAAGGTTTTGTTTTGTTTGGCTCTTTTCTTCCAATTTTTGATGAAATGAATGAATGTGTGAAGATTTTTGAAAAATTAATTGAAATGCATCATAAAATCCCAATTCTTACGTAGATGGATTTCCAATCTTCTGTTTCCTGCCGTTCAATGCCTTTGTCTTCCTTTTCCACATTATCTGGATGAAATTTTGGACTCCTCATCATCCAACATTCTGAAAACCTTCTAATCAGGGGTTTTTTTTTACCTTTTCTTTTCACTTTTGTGATGTTGGAAATTTGGTAAAATTTTCCCAAGAAATAGAAATTTTTCGTCAAATTTACACTAATGAAACAAAAATTTCCAAACTTTTTCTGGAGAAAAAAAATGCTTCTAATGGATTTCTGACAGTTGTAACATTGCCAAACTTAAATACAAAAGAACACAGAAATACAAGACTTGGAGTGAACCTAACTCCAAGTTAAATTGTTACAAGGCAAATATGTAAGACTAAGGATGAATAATGGAGATCCTAACTCAACTACCAACTGTTAGTAACAAGTCTGCAACGGAAATGGGAGTTGGAGTGTAAATTAAGGATGCTTGCATCTTTTGAAATGTAATGAAATTTTTTTGGTGAAAGAAAGCAACCAGGACAAATAAAAACTTTAATTGATTTTTTCACAAAATTTGTGTCATGAGTTGAAAGGGGATGTCGAGTGTGGTGGGATTGTGGGAGTTGAACAAAATCATTAGGTACCTAGTCAGAAGAAAACACTATGCAAAGGTCAAAAAACACAAAAACACAAAAAAAACAAAAAACAAAAAACAAAAAACAAAAGAGGACCAAACTGGTTTTTTTACTTAAATTGGTCCTCACTGGAGTTTCACCTCCCAGTTTAGGATTTGCCTTACCCAAGCCTTCACATGCTGCTCAATGGCTCATATTCTTCATTAAATCAAGTCTTGTTAAAATAAAATCTTGCAAAATCTTGTGAGTTGATATCCAGTTTCATTAAACAATACCCATTTCACTACACTCAAAATCTATATATTAGTTGGGGTTGGGAGTCTCCCTGGCTTTTCCTCTTTGTGCACTGGCTCCTCCCTGCAATGGATTCTGTCCTTTGTTCCGAAAGCAAACAGCAAATGTTTTTTTAAAAAATAAATAAATAAATAATATATTTATATATAGGAAGGCAGTGATGTTATGGTGGTATGATCAATATTGATTAGAAGTTCTATTTTTTATTTTTCCAATTTATTCACCCGTCACAATTGTTTTTGAAAGTTTGAAGACTCCTCAATATTGAATTATTCAATCAAAAAATAGAAACAGTTTTGTCCCAATATGGCCCCACCTATATGGGTTGGAGTACAACATTCTGCAAAGCAAAAGGGAACAAAGTACTGTTGGAACATGTTAGGGAACATGTTTCAAACCGGTTGGAAACTGGATGGGAACGCAGTGGGAACTTGGTGAGAACACAGCATGAACCAAAAAATCCAATATTTCCCAGTCCCCACTGTGTTTTGGCATAATGGGTGCATGTGGCAATTACCAGCTAAGTAGAATTTCTGTGTTCATCACCTCTTTTGGCCTAGTCTAATGGAAATGGCATGAATTGTGGGGAAGTTTGTTTGTTTTTGTTTGTCATGTTGAGATCTCTCAAACCATGGCACTCCACCTTGCTCTTGGTACTGTTGGAAAGCATTTGATGAGTACGGGTGCACGGAAGTGGTTTTGTAATGTTTAGACCTGTGGTGCAAGAGTTATTGAATAAATTAAAAAATTAAAACTAAAACTTTTAGGGAATTTGGAATGCATTACCAGTATTGCCACAAAGCTCTTCACAAGTGAGATTTCTTGGATGTGATTCCTTAATTTTTAAACCTAAGGTGGGAAGATACTGAATTTTGAGTAATTTTGTCATTGGAAATTCACATAATTTATTTATTTATAATTTACAATTGAGCTCTATGGTCAAGGTCTTATTCACTCTTGGAGTAGTTATATAGTGTTGTTCACAATTGGGCCAATGACACAAGTCACACTAGTTGAGTGCTTTTGTGGGGGCGGGGGTTTGGGTTTTTGAAATTTTGACATGAAGAGTATGATTTCAACCTAAACAGAGATTGCAAGGTCAAAGCAATGCTCAAAGACTGAATGACATTAAAGAAAGCTTTAGTAAGATGAAATTGTTAGCACATTTGGAAAGGCTTCAATAACCATCATTGACTAATATATCTATTATTCAAAATTCAGATGCAAGGGGGCCCAGAAGGGCCCATGAGTACATACTACAAACGTAAGCATCAACTTTAAGTCAACACAATGTGTAGATCAGATGTCATCAGGAGCACAATAAAACCTCATTTCTCTCAACACAAAGCAGGTAGGTAGGTAGATAAGCAGGTAAGTACCTATCCCAGTCTGGGGATTCAACCCTTGATCCATGGGTTGTCACCCTAGGTTTAAAGTTGCATGCCTGACCAGGTTGACAAATGGATACGAGTCCAGATATGATAAAAAAGGGCACATGCTCAAGTAGTTGCATTTATGACACATGTGAAATTGTGAGCATGAACATGATACAATTTTATTTTTTCATATTTGTGAAGTGGGAGTAATAACATATTGGTCAAACTCATCTTTCACCACTAGTAGGTGAATTGTGCCAAGTTCATGGCAAACCTAGCTAACTACCTATCATGCACATCACTTGATAAACATAGAGATGCGTCATGATCCCATTTCTGAAATTTTTCTTCTTCTATGAAACTAGAACATGAAGAGGAACTCAATAGGAAGGTTTGTCATAAAAAATAGGGGCATGAATAAAAGTTTTCATTAGGAGACAAATGGGTTTTATTGAAATCATAGGTTTTCTTTTTAAAATGTCGTTTTCAACTTTGTTTCGATAGCACATTTATATTCAATTTGAAAATTCTATGTGACGGGCATTCGGTTAGACTTACCAAATAAGTCAAGTACATTAAGTTTGGTAAGTGCATGGCATTGACCATTGAATGGAGTTTATAACTTTCGAAAGAATTCATTCCAAAATAACTATAGTTGAGATGTCAACAATGTGATGATGTCATACCATGTCATGTCATCACCCATGGTCCATAATATGGGTATGTGATGACATGGTGAACACAAGTTGACCATTTGACTATTTGGATGAACCTTGTTTATGGATCAATGAAATAATGCCAATTTAATGGATGAAATGAAGGAGATGTTTACAACTTTCTTCCAAGTTTGTTGGAACTTTGTTCCAAATTTATTGAAACTTACATTCTTTGTTCCATTGCATTTCCAATCCATCCTATTTGGTTTCAATTCATGCAACATACTTTCAAGCAACACTTAACAACATTATACACATCTTGATTAAAGTCATTGTGAAAGTTACTACAATGAATAAAAAATGTTGTACACAAAGTGCAAATGCCTTGCATTCATACAATTATTTATATATTTTAAAATTTATTCTCAAACTTCCTTTTTTAACATTGAATTGCCTTGATTCATGTAGTAATAATGATTATTTTCTAAAGAACAACATTGCATTGAGACTTTTTGGAAATATTTGTGCATTTGGCAAAAACCTATAACTAGGAACCAAAGGCATTACTTTCCAAAAGGGCAGGGGTTACTTTTGGGCCGTGGTTTTTTTTCCCCGCTATTACATGGGATCTACTAGGTGGTCAATTTCAAACAAGCGTGGGATGAAGTTCATCATGGGTTTTTCGCTTTGTTCCCTAAACCCTAAATGACTATCTGCCACCCCCTTTCACTCTCGTCACTTCTTACTGCCTCCTAGTGAACTCCTCATTCATTACATGCTAGCCATTGCATTTTCCTGCTTTCTTGTCAACATCACATTTTCCTACTCTCTCATCATTTGTTTCTCTTTGTTCACATGCTAGAAATTAACATGCAATTGCTGCAAAGGTTGTGCTACTCACAACACGAAAATTTGGAATTTTGTGCTACTACAGACAAAGGCACCAAGCTTCTAGGTCAACATACCACTATTGCTCTATGTCCAAGTTCTTCAACACTTTAAGAATTATGAAAATGTAAATGCATAGATGAAGCTCAAATGCATGATGCACATTGTTGTTGTAAGATTTTATGATTGGATGCACATTTTTTAGGTCATAGTTTCGTGGAGCTTGTTGTACCAAAAAGGTTGAAGGTTCCAAAATAGTGAACTCAAAGGTTACGATAGTGGTGAGTTTTATATTATATTCCTTTTCTTCATTTGCTTTGGCAAATATTATTTGTAAATCATCGTGTTTTAGTCGACCTAGAGGATATAGAAAGTTCATCATAATGAACTTATTTTCTTGGTATCTTGTTTTGGACTAGGGTGGAAGTTTGTTTCAAGAAGTGGCTGCTAAATGTAGGTGGAGGTGCCCTGCATTTTAAAAAGGTCAAGATCTCAATGTGTATTACTTCAAGAGCTTGGCCCAATGGAGATCCATAGGTCTTCAAGAAGCAAATTGCTTGGAGTTGAAATCTACAAGACTGTAAAAGGAAAACAAAAATAAATCTATTTGCTTGTAATAGGTTGTAGGTCTATTGTATAACTATAAAGGACTACAAAGGTTGTAGGTCATGTTGTATAACCATTCCAAATTATCGACAAATTTACAATTTGTGTTTTATGTGGTCTATTTATGTTTCAATAGTTGTTTTTGCATTTTGAAGGTTGGATAAAGGAGTTTCAATGACAAAACTTACAATGGTTGGAAGAGAAATTTGAGAAGGTAAAACAAATTATTATCCTAGCCATAGGTCTAGATTGTCTTATAATAAAACCTATAAATCCCATAATATGTGGCCATGGGTTGCATCTTCATAATTCTTGAGCATCACACATCTAGAAAGAACCTTTGTTAGCGTAATCCCATATGTTTGATACAATTGCATCTTCATAATTCTTGACCATCACACATCTTGAAAGAACTTCTGTTAAGGCATAATCCTATATTTATGATACCATTCCATGTTGAAAGACGTACACAGCCTTATTGTGGTTCCAATCATTTGTTTAGTTTATTTTTTGTCAAAAGCTTGCTTTAGGTTTTAAAAGTGGTGGGAGGAGAAATTTAAGACAACAAAATGAATATGAAACCATAAACACAAATCTTTTGTTGATGTGATCATGGTTGTTAAGGGGCTTGGGGTGGGAGGGTGATAGCTTAGTTGGTAGTTTTTTATGGTTATTGAAGGTGGTTGTAGTTGGGCATGTGGAGTAGTTTTAAGATTTATCATGTTCTTCTTGAGGTATTCCCTAATGTACATTTTGTTTTAAGAATGTTTGTTTGCATAAATTTGTTTTTTTTAATAACCCATGCCAATAGCTCCCACTTTTATGTCCCTAGGTCCATATGTATTACCTGTTGAAAATCTACAACAATTTGTTGATTTGATGTGAACATAAGACCCCATGATGTGCACCAGATATTGAAGATTACAAGCTCTCGATTATGGATTAGAATTGAACATGATGTTCTTGCTTATGGATTTCTGAAATCATAACCAATTCAAATTAACATTTGTTCATAATTAATATTTGCTTCATGTGGTTTGTTCTTTGTTCATGCTTCACATTTTTGTATGTGTTCTTGTGGGTTGGATAAGGAAGCTTTGGTAGGAGCTTGTTTCATGTTTTTGGCAATAGTGGCGATAGAAATTAGAGATGATACATGAATATAAACCTTGGTTACATTTATCTTTATGGTGTAAAGTCTAAACACAACTGTGCTAGTTAATTACCTAGGGGTGGTTATATCAATATCTGCACTTTTTCTTTGTCATTATGGTGCCCATTCCACTACTTCTAGTGGATAATTAAAGTTGCAAAAATTATCACAATAAAACACATGATATTTGTATCAAAATTACTTCAATTCTGATATTTCCTTTTGCTTACAAACCAAACCAATGTTTGGGTTGATTTGATTTTTTAATGGTGCAAGTATAATTCAATTTCAATTCTCTTCAAGTCCTACCTAGAAACTCACAAAATTATTGTTTGGGTTGATTTCAGTGGTGCAGGTATAGTTCAATTTCAATTATGTTCAATGAATCATGTTTGTGGAAAGCTTCTAGAAGCATATTCCTTTTAAGGATGGTCAGAGTTGTGGCACAATTAGATTGATGTGTCACAAATTTTATTATTTGTTGTCAACTTGCTTTTTTAAATGAAAATAATTGAAAAGAACCATTGGCAACTTGATTAACATACTTACTAGAAAATTGGTGATGGAATTTTATGTAGACTTCATGAGAATATTGTAATGCTTGGAAATGCAAGCCACTAGAAACCATCTTCTACATACAGGTAATGATTAAAATTTGTTTCCAACTTGGCAATAAACAATGTTAGGATTTTATGCAAGATTGAACTGTTGCAACAAGTTTCTTTGATATATAAGTTGTTTAGTTCCACACGAGTTCTTTGTGTTGCATCTCAAAGTCCCAAGGTAAATAGTTTGGTCTTCATTGCTAGTCATTAAAGTTAAATGGTTAAGAGGAGTCATTGTCAAGCATTGGTTAGCAAACAGGTTTCATGAAGGGTCCCTATGAAAGCACATAGGAGTCATTGGTGAGTAGGATATGTCATTGCATAGGAGTAGTGATAACCACCTAGGAGTCATTGTCAATAGGTGTCCTTGATAAAACCACTAGCAATCATTAATTAGCAGGCCTAGTCCTTGTCAACTACATGGGAGGATTGGATGAACATTTTTGAGTCATTGTCAAACCACCTTTGAATCATTTGTCAGTAGGTAGAGTCCTTATCAAACCACATAGGAGTCATTTGTTAATAAGTAAAGTCCTTGTCAAACCACCTAGGAATCATATGTTAGCATGAAGAGTTTTTGTCAAACCTAGTAAGGTAGATCCTTGTTCACTACATAGGAAAACTAGTTGAGCACTTGGAAGTCCTTATTAAACCACTTGGGGGTCATTAACTGGTATGAAAAGTCATTGTCAAACCACTAAGGAGTCATTGGCTAGTAGAGGAGTCCTTGTCAACTACAGAGAAATATTGGATATACATTTGGGAATCCATGTCATACCTCTTAGGAATCGTTGGTCAGCAAAAGGAATCCTTGCCAATTGCATGGGAATTCTAAATATACATTTGAAGTCCTTGTCAACCATTCAAAATTTTTAGGTAATCATTGATTGTCCTATTCAAACCTGTGGTGGTGGTTATGTAGTTAGGGTCTACTAAAAGTGCTATGATTTCCTTTTTTAAATAATGAAGGTGCTTGGAAAACACTTTTAAGCTCAACCAAGTAATGATGTTGGTTGGTTAGTAGTGACATAACCAACATTGAGTAATAAACACTTCAACCTACAAAATGTAACCTAGCAAGTCTAGGTTTAGGACCAACTCATGTGCCAATCTAACATTGTAGGTTAGGGTAAGTTAAATTCCTTTAACTTTGAGTTATTATGTGTTTATGTATGTGTTTCATTGGGCTTTCAACATAATAATATTGATTAATAGGAGTGCTTTGGTGGAGCTAATTTGAACATTCCTCACAAGTAAAGAAGGCCCTCAGGTTGTAGGCTTAACAAGAGGACAAGGAATTTCCTACTGAAGTAAGGTCCTTTCTTGTTGCTGTGTAACTAGCTTTATTATGTGATTTGAGTTTGAGTGTTAATATACACTAAACAAGTTTAAACATTGTTAAGTTCTTACTACTTTTAACTGAATAATCATATGTTACTTTAAAGTTGGTTATATGATCTTTTAATTCTACATTCCAAGTTTGTTTTCCATTCTGTTAAAACATTAAGAACTTAACATCATGTGTGGCTTTCATGGTGCTTTTAGCAAAAAAGGCCTAGATAGATGTTGTGTATGTCCTTCCCAAGCACCCAAGCACTATTGACCTACTTGGAAACCTATTGGTTACAAGTGAATGATAAGTAGAAGTAGTGGTGAAAAAATATTTGTTAATTTAAGTTTTAAGCTTTGATAATTTGAATTGATAATAGGAATACAACTTCATTTATAAGTAAGTAGGGTGCTTGAAAAACACATGTAAGTCATAGTTGGGCAAAGATCTTCCAATAGATCTCCTCTATGGCTGCCCTATCATTCAACTTTCAGCTGAAATTTGAAGATAGGGCAGCCATAGAGGAGATCTATTGGAAGGTGTTTGGGACAAGCAATGTCATAAACAATGAAATACCCACATGGATTGTGTGTGGTTTCATTGCCCAAGGTAAAGGCGTTGACATCAATTGGGTGAAGGCAACTGAACCACAACAAAAGAGAAGGCACACAGAGAAGATGCAAAGGGTGGTGGGCGTTAGCCACAGTGAAGAAAAAACATGCATTTCACCCTACTAATAGTGGCAGCAACATGGGTGTCATTGATGGACAATTGCGATCCTAGTTGCAATCAATGAAAACATGAATATAATATGGCGGTAGTGCTAATGTTCTTGAGGACAACATTGAATAATCATCTCCCACTACTAGGAGGTGTCCCTATGGTGTGTCAAATGAAGACATTAGGAAGGTTGGAGAGCTCCTAGAATTAAACAAGGAACTTCATTCTATATGCAAATCAAAATCAAGTCCTTAAATGTTGATCATAAAGTTGCATCCAACAAGTTGTTGGGCATGAAGTTTAACATGGATGATAGGAAGAAAGTAGTGGAAGTAGAGGAGGCTAGTAGCAAAGGTGGAAAAGGCTTTAGCAAAAGTACTCAAGCAAGGGTTCCTTGCAATAGATATAGTATGTGAACTAATCTTTATCTTACACCATTTGTTCCACTCTACACCTTTTAATTACAATATGCAAGTTCTTTGGAGATTTGCCTCTTAGGATTTCTATTTGTAAATTAAATAAATCTAGAAAGTTTTTGCATAAGGAATTAGGGGTTAAAGCTTGGTGGCATGGCTAGATTTCTATGTGTTAAGAGCGAAGACTAAAACTTAGGTAGATTGTATTTGAAAACAAGGTTGAACAAACCCAATTGGGGGAGGCAGCATATAATGAAACACAGGTGGAAGTTGAGACTTTGGAAAGCTCAATTGCAATGGCAAAATTGGAATTAACAAAGCTAGCAAATGAACAAAATGCAATCTTTAAGGAATTACATGAAATGTAAAAGGGGGAAAGATGTCATTATGGCCAAAGCCTATCCTACACCCTTATAGACCTTTATGTGATGCACCAAACATGATTACCATGAAACCATCTAGTGTATGTGGGCAATCATATCATTGTTTTGGCAATGCTATGACATCTTGCCTACATACATATCACCTGTCTTGTTTTGGCCAGCACTTGAAAACCCACAACAAGTGCAAAGTCTATAATCAAATATTGCACCTTGATTGGTGGTCTACTTGGGGGTTCAAGGATCTAGATGAAAATTTAACTTTTATAACACAAAAGATGGGCGTTGAAGAAGAGTGGGTCCACCTATTGAACGAATTGAAATAGACTACAAGGCAAAGTGTTCATGGTGTCTTAGGTCAATATTTGATTTCCTACCTACATCAAAATTTTGATCTTGGGATAACCATCATTGTTGGCTTATTTGTGGTCTATGCTTTGCAAGTTTTTCCTCTCCTAACTTAAGTTGTGGGTCTAAACTATAGAAGAAGAGTTGGAAACAAAGTTGAGGCAAATTGGGTCCAATTGAAGAAAAGAGGTTTATTATAGTGGGGGGCATCAATGATACACTAATTAGCAATAACCTCCTTGGATCACATGAACATAATAATGTAGGAGTCTCATGCCCAAGGCTGCCCCATGAAAGACCTAGTTCTCCAATAGTAACAACTACACATATTGCTATTGTTAACATGGTCACCTCTCCTATTGAACCAATAAAGATGGATGAAGATGAATATGAGGTTTTTTTAGTCAATCCCAAAAGAACCTTCAAGAGCCCAACCAAAGCAACAATTGAGAGCTTTGCTGATGAAGAGTATGCCAAATGCCTAAGCCCCCCAAAAAAACAAAACCAAGGTATGCTTGAATCGTGATACTTATGAACTCTACCTTTTAATTATTCAATTAATGTTTTCTGAAGCAAATTGTTACATGTATATTAGGTAATGTAATCAATTGTGTCATTTAATTTTGACCTAAACAACTAACATGTGTGTTGTGAGCATGATGGTGTAGAGAATAAGGTTGCAAAACAAAAGACCATCTATTTGACACTTTCATATTCCATTATTGGAGGACAACCCAATTGCCCATCCAAAGCCCCAATGAATGTCCAAGGTGCAATGTTAAAGTAACATTATGTTGTACTTGTAGATCATTTGTTTTTTTTGTTGAGTTTTTTTTTTCCTTGGATGGTTGTTTATAAGTTGACATTCCTTGTGGTTTTAGAACAAACTATTAGTGCATGAATATGGGGTGCAATTAAGTGTTGGTGTATTAAAATTAACCTTTACCATTATTCTAATAATGTAATCTTTGCTTGCACATGCAGGACAAAAACATATAATAAAGGCATGGCCCTAGATGCATGCAAGGGCAACACAACTATAGGGTTGATATCAATAGAAATAAATAACACTACAATCACTAAGAGGGGCACACAAGCAAGAAAGGGGACACCAATTAAATAAAAGGCCCCCCTAGCAACCAAGGGCACCCCAACTAAGGAAAAGTTAGCTATAAAAGCAATCCTAGAAACCCCAATTAAATAGAAAGCATAAGCAAGTTTGTCCAACCTAGTCAAGGAAAAGACACCCTAAACAACTAATAACACCAAAAGTAAGGAGACTGTAGCAAAAGCACCCCAAGTAGTCAAACGCACTCCAACTAAAGAGACATTGTCATTAGATGTAGCTAACAAGGCACCACAAGCATTCAAGGGTAAGGCGAAGGCAACATAAAAGAGTAGTGATGGTAGTCCAAGAAGAAAATTGGTCATCCATGGGCCAGTTGATGATAGGCAACCAAACAAAAAGCAGAAGAAATTGCCCATACATCTTAAAAGAATCATTGGATATTTTATTTTGATGTTCTTGTTCAAAACATTATGGGAAGAAACCTTCATTCAACCTACGCTTGCTTACTTGCCTACCTTTTCATAATAGTGTTCATTGTTAGAATTTGTACCAAAAGATCTAACTATGGACATGTGTATCCAATCATACTGTAACCTAAAAAGAGAGTGCTAGACTCTACAACCAACCTCAAGCACCTGAACGAACTATGCAGAGTTGAGTTCTCAGCAAAACCTGATTCTAACCACACTCCTGATCTTCTTTCTTTCTCTCCCTCACAATATTCTCACACACTCCCT
>Ga0209611_10000611_pt1 | contig 55231 bp, 24 predicted proteins | sample S1TSphgellanicum_3_FD_187693 | JGI IMG/M metagenome (GOLD analysis project Ga0209611, IMG submission 187693) | Host-associated microbial communities from peat moss isolated from Minnesota, USA - S1T2_Fc - Sphagnum magellanicum MG (SPAdes) (version 2) | ecosystem: Host-associated > Plants > Peat... | reverse complement strand
AAAAAAAAAAAAAAAAAAACCTTGAGCAATATGAGATAGGTATCTGAACATGCATGAATACTGTATAACACAGTGTATGAATACTTTTGGCTTTTTTTCTTTCTTTTTTCTTTTTTTTGGCAGTGGGGTAGTAAATTCAATTGATACTTTTTCAGGGCTGCTTTGTATAATCTTTGCACAATTGAAGAGTTTTACCTGATCATTTTGTCAGCTCTTCCTTGCAAGATAAATGTTACATTCAACTTACATCTTTGTAGCCTCATCCAGGTGTTTGAGTGTATTTTTTCCTTGAACTTTTATTTGTCTGTGTGTATACTGTATACTAACTCTAATATTGGGGCACACATTGTTCCATTAATGAATGGTGCAAGTAATTTCTAAATAATTTTTCACATATGATTAGCTATATATGATTAGCCTGCCAATCAGGGTTCCAATAGACATTGTGTTTATTACTAGTTGATGCTAGAGCATTGAAGATGACCCAGTTAGGGCTTGGGTTGGGCAATGATTGGGCTCTCATATAAGCATGATGATGATTTTGGGGCTTTTTGGGGCCGTTTGGATATGTGCAGCTTTTGCTCTCTACAAATACCTTTAATTCACATAAAGGGGTATCAATGTTGGCAAGTTCTTGGATTTGAGTAAGGTCATGTCAAGTTATAAGGTTAGATTTTAGGGTCTTTGACAGAGGTTTCAAGTTTTTTTCAATAATTATTAGAATTTAATTAAAAGATCAACTTATTTTGAAAAATGATTTCAAACTTCAACTGAGGGTTCTGCCTCCTTTTTAAATGATTCAGGTTGTCTAAATACATAAATATAATTTTATTAAAATATATATAAACTTGACCTTACATTTTAAGAAAGGTATTGCATTTAATTGGTAGTACATATGTACAGAAAAATGTTTTGTAATGTGTGTAGAAAATATTATTTTATTTTATTTTTAGTTTGATTGTGTGTAATGAAGATGAAATCGGAGCCTTGTCTTAAACCAGATTAATTCCAAAAAAACATTTGTGAAAATGATCAGAACTGAAGCTTTTAGATATCCAACAAACAATTCTCAAGATTAAACCAAAGATTTCAATTTTTTTTTAAAATCAAGTTAGAATTGAAACTAAAGGTTCCTTTTGAAATAAATAACTAAAAAACACTAGTAGATACCTAAAATGTTGATATTTCACTTCCAAGTTGCCATACACATATTGAATATTTCGGAAAAGGAGCAAATGAAGGATGAAATTGTTCACAAAGCACTTGCATAAAATTCCTAGGAGTTGTAGGGATCTTCAAACACTTGTATGATACCTCCCATGCTTAAGCTGTTGCTGTAAGAATCCCAAGATCAGGTACGTTTAGGTTCACAATAACCTTGACCTTGTAATTTTACTATGGGTAAAGCCCATGGGTGGTGGACATCCAAAATGAGGAGCCAGACTCAACCCTCACAAGATTCTAACTAAGCCCCTTATTTTGAGAACGTCCCCTGACCTTGGGCCTTTACCCTACACATACACATTCTCAAAAAACAAGTTGTCAAAAGTGGAGTAACTCTGTCATAAGTGAGGAAGATGGATTGTCAATACATGCAATTTGTTTTAAAGAAGATTTTGCAGCATTCCTAAATCATGAAAGTATGCATGTGTATGGTAAACCTTGAGGCCATGGGGTTTACTGGAATAAGGGCTTTGTCCAATTCTTTTTCTTCCAATGATGTACTTACAGATGGGCTTTCTGTATTTTGAAACATCCCCCAAACAGTGGAGGGAAAAATGTTTCGGGTCACATGCCCTCCAATTAAACTAAAGAATTCAGAGCAGGTCTATAGTGTTTACATCCAGAAAAAATATGGTGTCTGCATCATCTTGCATTGCATTCCCTTTCACAACCTTTTGAACTTTTTGCCTTTTTCACATGATGCCACTCTGCAGCCAACTTCAACTCAACAATTGCATGTTTTCGTGGTCAATTGTTTATCCAATTATCACCAAAATTTTAGTACTTTGTAGAATACAAATAAATTCATCTAGATTAATGCTAAGAGTTGTTAAAAGGATCATTATAACTTTGCAATCCTGACCTGCACATTTTTAACATTTAAGAGTAAGACTTGATGAGATACCCTTACACGCTGATGTTTTCAACTTTTATTTAATCTACTCAGCTTTTCTTTTATAAAATTTATTTAAAATTACCTGCCAAAAATACTAAAATTGAATATACTCTCCCAACAATGGAGAAGCACCCATAGAAACTCAACACGTCTTACCTATTTATCTCTAGCGGCCTTTACTCAAGAGAACAAAGGAGTTACATCAAGTTCCAACTCTTATAAGTACAAAAAAGCTACCACTAATATCCTGATAGCTACATATAACAAACTTTATCAACTTTGTACTGGATGAGGAAAAGTGTACGCTGTTTTAGAAAATGAAGATGGAGCAGCTTCATAAATGTTCCTTTCCCAGGATGTACAAAGATGAGAGGAGGTAGCATTGTGGAATTTGGGGATGGAAGATAGTGGCTCCTCTCATCCATGGAGGGCAGTTCAACAAAGTTCATCCTTCGGCATCCACTTTGTGATGGAAGTGGAACTGCCAACCATTTCCTAAATCATGGATATGGTGGTCTCTGTCATTGATATAGAGCCCATCCATTGCATGTGTGGGGTAAAATCCCCAGAAGGGGGAGCAGGGGCATTCCCAACATAAGGGGTTTAGGACCCTTACACTTAAGAGTAGGATGGATCTTATGTCTACTTAGGGATCTTACACCCATAAGTAGGTAGGTAAAAGATCTTTCTTGCATTTCAGGAATAGGTGTAATATCCTTCTTCTTTTATAGAGATATACATGGATATAAGATGCCTCCAAATACGCTAAGAAATTTCTCAAGGGGGATACATCAAGAGAGAAAGAGAGGTCATCTTCATTATCCAGCAAGTGTGTAAGAGGAAAAAAAAACACAGCACACTCAACTCTAGGGAAGTTTGCATTACATTCAAGAAGATTCTCCCTTATGTAAGAAGGAGGTTGGTTGGGCCCCAGGATAAGTTGAACTACCGTACTCACCAGGTGCACAGATGGCAGGGGCGCACCTACTGAATAGCAATAGCACGTAATGCTCATGTCCCCTGTTTAAACACTTGATACTTGGAAGTTGGTGGTAGTGGTAGGCATTGTGAACCATAAGCTGATACATGGGAGCAAGGAAGAATGATCAAAAGTCAAAGTACATTGAAGTTATTTGGAGTAATTCAGAATGATCCTCAAGGATGGGAAGAAAGCTCCATGCAGCGATTCTTTAACTGTCAACTTTTCGCCCTGAAAAATACGATTTTGACCTAAACAAAGGATTTTTCATGGAAAAAATGACCCAAATTTACCAGATTTTGAAGAAAAAAAAAATCCAAATTGCCAGATCCTTATGATAAATCAAGCCATGTTCCAAATTCCAATCAGTTACATTTGAGAACCCCTTGATGAATTATTTTGGTGGTTTATTAGAAAGTATTAGGTTGGCTGTACCAGCTTATGTATTTATGGTAGGAGATTAGTTCATTAATAGCCAGGATTAGCCAGTTGTGGTCTCCTCACCTTCAAGCTTCAGAATTCTACCCTTGATGGGTTAAAAGTGCTAAGTTCCTCAACAAGAAACCATTTGGGCATTGGATTTTTTGTCCAGTATTAATTGTCCAAGAGAGTTAGTGGATGCCTGGGGGCTCTCATGACAACAACCCCCCTCACCAAAACCATTCAGTTGTTCATAATGCATACATCCAGTTGGTTTCGTATCTTTTCTATCTTCCATCATTCTTTTGTGCTTCCTTGGCGCACAAAATCATCTATGCTGTTGACCTGGTGCATTCTATTCACATCAACATTTCTTTGTCTACAACTTGATAATGGTCAACTCTTTGACTGCCCCAAATATGCTTGCAGAATCACGATCTAATTTGAACTCCACCAAAAAAAAGTCTGACCTTTTACCAATAGACATTGAGATTATAATCAGACACCGGTCTCTTTCATTTCACGACCAAGCTAGGTCAGCTCTCACTCACCTCATTGTGAATGCAGGGAGCTGGACAGTGTGTCCCATCAAGAGCTTTTATATTGCATACATGGAGCCATTCTCAACCTAATATCCTGCAGAAAATGCTTCTCTTATGCCTTGGATCAGTGAAGACCATATGTGAAATCAACCAAGAGGATTGTTGTCCCTGTTTGCACAGCACCCACAAAAGTTAAAAAGAAACAGAAGTGGAGAAAAAACCAAGCATTCATAACTTCAAGCAAAGAGTGTCACAAAAGAGCAATTACAGCCAGGGCTAATCTTCTCACATCATCAGTTGTGCAACTGGTGAAGAACCTTAAGAGCACACAATTAGACCAGTGTAATCATGAATTTGTTGATCAGATGTGTCATGATGGTGTTGCATTGTTCACATTAAGAAAATTACTTATGCTGGAATGTCAGTGGAGGTAGGCATCCACTAGACAAACAGATTCTATATGTGGAGCTTCTAGAATCTAGACTACAAGATGAATCCAAACTCAAAAATAACTAACCACAACAGAATAAGGGCTTCTGCACAATATCTTCCTGCAGTGACTCTGGATTCACTAGTCCCACACTTTGGGTGGACAGTCCACTGACTTTTCTGGCTGGTGTCCTAAAATGCATGTGTGGCATAATGCAGATTCTTTAGTTCAGAAATCACAACAGGAAGTACAAGAATTCCATTCATCAAAACAACACATCTTCAATTATTTGCATTTTCCATGTTCTCATTGCCACATTCTTTCCACCCTTATGGCTGTCATCTGGATAATGCACTTGGTGTCACCTCCAGGTTTTAGATGCCAGTATACCACTGCCAGCAGCTCATCCTCTGTAATTGCTTCTCTCTATACATAGACATCATGTTACCCCTCTGAGAATTCATTCATCATCTTGCATTTAGAAACAGAATTAATTAGCTTCAGAGTGATACAGAAACATGCCACCTCCATGACTTTTAGGAACAGTTCCATGACACCTTTTTGCCACTCTTGATGGATTGCTTCCATATTCCATGAATTCTCCTCCTGTCTTAGAGCAGAACTGCAGCTCTGTGCAGGTAACACACTTCAATTCAATCGCAATTAGTATCACCATTGCACATCTCTTTGGTTCTGCATGCAACTGTAACAAAAAAGAAACAATTGGTAGTATAACCTAGACTGCAGTCTTTCATCCATCAGTAAACACAGTCAAGAGTATGAGCCACTCCCATTATGTCTATTTTTTCCTGCAAACACTAGGTTGTATTTCAGTAAACTGGACAAACTGCATCACTGATCAAATTCCAGCCAGAAAGAGCAAGAGTCTTGAAAAATCAGCACAAATATGTCAAGCAAGCAGCAGGACTTTTTGTTACTCTGTTTGTAGATCTGCTTCCAGAACTTATATGGCTCTAATCAGTTCACTGTATCTCTGTTTCACATATAGACACACTCTCAAGACTCAACTGTCATTGTCTATGCAGAACTCCAGAAGGTCATAGTTATCCAACTGTTTTCTCTGGCACATCTAATCTATTAGGCAATCCCAACTCAATTCAACATGTTCAGTATTTTGCAATTTTTTTCTGTCAATGCCCAGTTCCTACTCCACATGCAAGGCTATTTCAAGGACTTCAATCTTGATATCAGTCAACCTTGTCTGGTAGGTCAGTATGATGCCTAGGAGTAGACAGTCATACACTAAATCACAAATGTCCCAGTGCATATCTGCAATTCACAACTAGAGACTCCAAGGACCAGATTAGCATTCTTCAACTCAAAATCTATATAATTGCTAGTCAGAAATTATTTCAAGAACCATTGACACGACCATAACTACTTTGTCTAATATAGCAATGGACCAGCATGAGAACTACCATCCCAACTCATCTCAAAGACACTCATCGAAAATCTGAAATGACATCAGGGGTTTGCATTTGTCAAATCAGGGTCCTATGACAAAACTGCAAATAACAGAGGAATGATCAGAATAGCATAGCCAAGAAAAAGCAGTAACCACAGTGCAGAAGTTCAAGGATGCCATTGCCTGCATCCTTGGTAGTTGTGTTGCATGCTCTCCTATATACATTTCACTTTTAAGATCTGTAGGTGACGGCATCCATTCAAGATTTGCTGGATATGGAAAGTGATCAGGTTGTGAACCCACAGAGTAAGAAATATGAGATTAGCAGGCCTGCCAGAAATATGTGATCCGATACTTGTCCAATGTTATGTCTTTTCAGCTAGAGAGAATTTTCTTGTTTGTCCTACATATGCATTGAGAAGAGGACTTGAACAGTAGTCCTTCACAAATTTGTCTCTAATAATCTGAAATGATTTGAAACTTCTACTTCTACAGAAAAGGAACATCTCCGATTCGAGAAAAGGAACACCAAAAAAGAAGAATTTCATTGCAGAACGTTTGCAACAATCAACTGACGGGGACCCTTGTCAGACCACGATACTTACCTCACGAGTGAAGACGACAGCGGAGGTGAAGAGAGCAGCAAACTCCCGTGTCTGTCTCTTCTGCAGCGCAGCAGAACGCCGACTAAGCCGACAGCGACAAGCGACGAAAATCGAGGCACGGTTTCAGAACGGAGTGGCTTTCTGTCCCAATTCGTAACAGTAAACCCTATTCTTCGTATCTTCCCTCCTCTTTCTCTCTCTCTCTCTCTTTCTCTCAGATCGTCATTTGTGCATTGCGGTGTGGCTATTTTCTGCTCTGCGTTCTTCACTCCAAGAACAGGTGCTCCTACGCAACTTCAAGCGACTTCTCTGCCTTATTGCGGTACCATCATCACTCTACTACTCCTTTTTTTCAGAATTGGAACGCCACTTTTGTTGCTCTTTTGTTGCTGTTTCGCTTTCTCCCCCCCCTCTGCTCGGTCGGTTTTCTGACGAAGACATCTTTTGCTTCAAGTTTGCTTCTCCATTTTAATTGCATATTCTGGCCAAGCTCTCTTTGCATGTATGTTTCTTATGTCTATATGGGGGTGTCTGGCTTCCAGAACCGTCTAGTTTTGCTTTCTTGGTCAGATCGGGAGTTTCGGGTATATTTTTTGCTTTGTTTGTTTTCCACGCTAAACGTTTTACGACGGAGTCGCCGTTCTTGCAAGAACTTGTGTTGCGTATAAGCGCAATTTTTATTTTATTTTTTGTTTGGGGGTGGGGGGGGCGGGGGGCAAGGTTTACATCTTCCTTGGATTGTCATCTTCTTGTTTTGCATGGTTTTGTGTCTGGAACAGAGGAAAAGGGGCGATGGCGCGGTATGATAGAGCCATTACAGTTTTCTCACCCGATGGGCATCTTTTCCAAGTTGAGTACGCACTCGAGGCAGTCAGGAAGGGAAATGCAGCTGTGGGAGTGCGAGGCATCGATACCATAGTTCTCGGTGTTGAGAAGAAATCCACAGCCAAGCTTCAAGATGCAAGGTCAGCTTCTCTCCCGTCTCTCTTGCTCGCGTTTGCTTGATGTCATAACGAAGAAGGTCTGTCTAACTTCTCCTGAACCAAGTGCCAAATCTCTGTTTTCCTTCTTTCATAGTGTATGATGCTTCCAAACTACAGCAGCGAATTGTATCCAGTCCTGCTTAGAATTCCAACAGTACACACCGAAGGCTTGACAATCTGAAAGGACTGACCACGGCAAACTTGAGAGGACAACATAGTTCAGTTTGAACTCTTATGGGTATGATTTGGGGATTTTTTTGCAGAACTGTTCGCAAGATCCTTAAGTTAGATGATCATATATCGTTAGCCTTTGCAGGCCTCACTGCCGATGCACGTGTCCTCGTAAACCGTGCTCGAGTGGAGTGCCAGAGCCATCGCCTCACAGTTGAGGATCCTGTCACTGTTGAGTACGTTACGCGGTTCATCGCTGGCTTACAGCAAAAGTACACCCAGAGTGGTGGAGTCCGTCCCTTTGGAATCTCTACACTAATTGTAGGCTTTGACCCCTACACTAAAGCACCTTCCCTCTATCAGACTGACCCTTCTGGCACTTTCTCTGCCTGGAAAGCTAATGCTACAGGTCGGAACTCAAATTCTGTGCGTGAGTTTTTAGAGAAGAATTACACTGAGACATCTGGTATGGAAACTGTCAAGCTTGCTGTTCGAGCACTACTGGAAGTAAGTTGGATTCACCATCTTCCTATCTACCTCAACATTTCTGTTTTCATTCTCATATCTCCTCTTCCCTGAAGTATAGAAGGTATTGATAGGCTATGGATAATGCTTCACTATCTGTTAGTTGGCTTTTGTATGTTTAGAGACCAGAGTATGACCTTCAGTGATCCCAAGGTGAGTCGCATAAAGAAGATGACACTTGTTTCCTTTAGACAGATTTTGGGCAACTGCTGATCCAAGGGGGCTTTGTCAGGAGCTCCTTGGTCTGCTGCATATTGTTGTACATTTTTCAGCTGCAAAAGAGGTCACTACATGAAATGGTTTGTTATTGAGGTTACAGAATAATATAACAGACATTTCTTCATCTTCAGCTAAGCTCTGAGCAAGAGATACAAATTTGTGGTCCATTGGCTCAAAGAAACCTGACTGTCAGTGGCTTCAGGTTGCTCAGGATTCAGTGTAGGCAATATGAACTGCTAATTGCAAAGTTGGTTGCACAGCACTAAGGGACTTTTTGGCATCTGGGCAGGTGGTAGAGAGTGGTGGAAAGAACATTGAGATTGCAGTTCAGACCTATGATGAGGGCTTGCGATTGCTGGAGGAAGCAGAAGTTGAAGAAATTGTTGCAGGTATTGAGGCTGAGAAGGCTGCAGCTGAAGCTGCAAAGAAGGGTCCTCCACGTGATACCTGAACTTCTATTCCATGCTTCAATACATAAAGATTGGTATCTGATGCTGTAGTCAGTCATAGCCAACAAATGAGTTAATAGGGCACAACTTGCATTTGCTTGTGTGGCTTCTGCAATGTTTTGTAGAGATTCTTGGAGTTGCATCATTACCCTTTGAGATGCTGCGGCCTGGTCTGTGATTGATGGACCACAAGAGGTCAGCTTAGATCCACAGTTGCGCATGGTTATTTAGTCCCTTTGTGAGACAGTCATCTGACCCAAATCAATTTACCATAGTAACAGCTGTCATGTATAGGTGAAATTCATAAGAGCTGATGAATGATTGGCACTGATGTAGAAGGTATTAGCTATGTATTTGATTTGGCCCACTTTCCAAAACCATTTAGGTACTCTTGTTTCATTCTTTTGCATCCTGGATAGTGATGAATAGCATCTTGAAAAGTCACAATCTGCTGCCAATTCTGCATTGTTTGAGCATCTGACCTTGGTTTGTTTGTAGGTGCATTAATTCAAGGTTTTCCTATTTCAAATGTGATCCCATTCTTTTTAAGTCTAGCTGTTCACATCATTTATGTCTCCTTGAATGTGAGGGCATATGTTACAGTGTGAATTTGGCAAATATGTGGCATAAAGAGAGCTGTTATAGGATAAAATCATGTGATAACATAGGTACACAAGCCAGTCATTGGTGTCATGCAAAAGCTGCAATCTAATTACTAGTAAGGCAAAGTAAAACAAAATGCAGGGTCATCAAATCCTGAATGATGTGTACCTCCAATTGCTTCCTGTCTAGTTGATAAATTGCTATTGTTTACAAGTTTATACAGCTTTTCCTCTTCATCTGCCTTAACCAGGATTGTTCAATCTAGTTCTGTGTTCACCAACACCTTTGCATGCTTGAGTATCCATCTGATGCTTGCAGGATATGAGAACTTTTGAGTTCAAATTGCTAAAAGTAACATGTTACATGAGAAGTGATTAGTTATTAGAGCAGCTCCAGCAGTAATCGGCACTTCCAAGACAATAAGAAGTCATAACTATCTAGACCCAATAAGATGTCATAACTATCCATATCTACTACCATGAGAGTCATATTGCATTGCACGTCACCAACCTTGACTGGAACCTCATCAATCTAACCCATGGCTTGTGTAACAACACCAGATGCAGTCTTGTAGGTTTTTGAACTAGAAACAAGATGCATTATGCCCAGTTCCTGGATAACTGCTGCAACCAAGACCAACATTGACACTCCAGTGTCAACCAACCCCTCATCCACATAGTTATTGATTTCTACCAATAGATGGAGGGTTTTACTTTGATGTGTCTTGTTGATGCAAATCCTCCGAGCTGCTGTGGGTGCTGATACCATGGATATCTGGTTTTCACCAGCTTCTGAATCCCTATGCCTCCTTGCTAACTTCACCAAACTTTCAAAATGCTCCAATTTTCCTAGTATCATGAGGATAGTTTCCATGGATGAAAGGGAAATTTTTCCTTTAATGAAGTGGGCAACGATCTTAGATTTGACAGATGCCTCCCTGTTGTTCCCATTCCTTCTCCAATGACTTCAAGACCTTGGAACAGTTACACCTGGAACAACCTCTACAGGCATTCTCTGTTGAAGAACTCTGGTGTAAGAGAATACATTCTCACCACCACAAAGTTTATTTAATTGTTGCATTATAACCTCCAAAAAATTTGCTGCTCCAGAGTGGGATTTCCCATCCTTGGGTTTCTTCCAACATCAATATTCAGAATGACCTAAACCTGAGCAGAAAGAACACTTCACTCCACAATTTTTTGTCCAATGAGACATGCCACATTTGGCACATTTTGGCCATGGTTCATTTAATCTTGGAAGGTAATAGCTAAGTGGTCATCTCCTTTGCAAATCTGGCATCCACCAAAGATAGTGAAGGATGAGGATGCACCAAAATTAGATGCATTTCCTCGAAAGAAACTAATCAGTGTGTTGTTCAAAGCAAGTCTGACCTGCTTCTCCACTGTAGTTTCAGAAACTCCATCTTCATGTTCTTCCTTCAAAGGTTCATAGGGTGTCTCCCCAAGTTCTCCCAACACCTTTTCCAACTCTGTTGCCACTACAACCAACTCCTCAATATGAGTAAAGGTCCTCACAACACATACTTTGCAGATCTCCAGTTGCAACCTGGCCATATGCCTTTGCCTTTGTTCTGCATCCTGTATTCTACCCCTTTGGAAAAGTTTGTCAAAAAGTTCAAAGTATTTTTGAACTATTTCTTTAGGTTCTTGTTTAAAGGCATCTAGCTTCATTCTGGTATCATATGCATCCACACCACCATATTTCTGGACAATTAGTGTACACAAGTTTGTCTAGTCAGCTGGTGCTGGATTTAATCTCCTAAACCACTCCTTGGCTCTTCCTTCAGATTCAACTTTGCAATCTTGAAGAGCTTGTCTACATTGAGATCTCATACCTCAACAGCCATAGTTAACCTCTCCACCCAGTCATTCACATCCCATCCCCAAAATAACTCATCCATGCCCTGTGGGCTAGTCGTCTTGCCAACAATTTAAAGTCTGACCCCACAACAAATCTACCGAGCTCAAGAAAATCTGTCATAGGTTTTCTAGTTCTGGTTATTTTCCATCCACCCCTTCTGAAGCCACTGCCTTTATCCTATTATCATCCACCTTGATACTGTAATTAGCATCACTGCTGAATATCTCCAACCCAACCTACCATACAAGTCCTCATAGTAAATCTAGCACAACATGTGGGCATTTCTACCAGAATAGGAAACTCTTAAACCCAATCCCCAATTTTTATATTGGAATCTAATTCAGGATGGTAAAACTTGGCACAATAACCTATATTGTCTATATCCACAGGCATTAAAGTGTCACCAACCCTAGGAATAGAGGTGATTCTTTCCCTAATTAACCTTCTCTCTTCAATCTAACTAAAACGACCAAGAACAGGTAAAGAAGAAGTGGGATTCACTGGACTATATGAGGACCCACTGTCATCAATCAGAACCTGTCTGAGTCTTCAGCAATACTGCAGCTTTTGAAAAGAACCCAGCATGTATCATGATTATGGCAACATCCCCAACTATTACCTTAGATGGATCAAAACCAACAGTCCTCATTGATGCAAATCCTATTATTCTTAGGAGAAGGAAGCCGGCTTGTGGTTCCCAGGAAAAACCAGTTTCATCAAACCCAGAAACCCCAGATTGTATTCTTCAATTCATCAAAAAATTACATCCTTCAGAAATCAATCCCCTTCAGCTATTGCAAATTTCTTGGAATGTTAAGTAAGAAACTCGGATTGATCACCTTCACTGACTGGACCTAATGGGATGAAACTAGATGGTATGAGAAAAACAGAATTGTTCATTTGAAGATTCCAATTAATACTGTAGCCCGCATCTGAAGTATGCCAGATTTTCCAGCTCAGTAGATGGGATCTCATACCGACATGCTGCACCCTCAAAATTTTATCTCCTGCTTGCAATAGATCCTCCACACCAGGTATGTAAAACCTAGTAAAATGGTTTGGTGGGATGGTGAGTCTAGGAATGCAAATGTCTCCTATTCTACGTACCCTACTCTATATTTCAGAACCTAAAGCTGATATTCTATGCAAGGTAGGAGGTAAAATGGTACTGCCTTTGGAGTTCTACTGTTGACTCCCACCCTCCTGCTCCATTGTACATTCTTATCCACACTTGTGCCCGGGTATAAAATCCATTATTGCTTAGTTCAACTACAAAATCACCAACTTGAACTTCATCAGGATTAAGCCCTATGATGTTTACTACTCCAAAACCTAACAAACATAAGATCAACACTCCGATCTAAGGCCCAATCTGTCTTCTTGGGTAATCGAATCTAATGACTAACTACTGCTTGTGAACATCCTGGGTAATCTCATCTATCCTAAATTCATCTTCACTGGAGGTTGACATGCTGGAATCACAGAACATTGACTAATAACTACTGTCATGTTCCAACTGTTATGATCATTCACATGATAATGTTCATTCCAACATAACCGACCACTTTAATACCAAAAGAAACATACCACAAACTCTCTCTATGGTATACACATTGAAACTACCCAACTCAAACCTGAATCCTGCTAGAAATAGATGTCAATAAACTCAAACATATCAGACATTCATATTGAACCCAATTGCCTTTCCATGAATAATTTGAAAAGTAGAACATATCAATTCTTGAACATTTCCATGTCCTACCATAGACTGTGCATGTCCGTCACTAATGAAATATTAGCTGCCATAGAAGCTCTGTCCCTACACCATTAAGACCTAGGAGTGTGAAACAAGCTTTCTTGAAGTTCTAGCCATGGATCAGATCGTTCTATGTTCATTCAGTCTTTAAAGCTTCTATGCCCACCCCTACTATGTAATGCAACAAAACGGACTTTTATTCTCTGGTTCATAACCGAGAAAATGGACACCCTAAAACCACTACAGACACAATTATGGGTACTAGTTGTCCATTGAACTATGAGATATGAGGTTTTATGTAAAACCACTAAACGTAGAATGCAAATTCATTACTCCAAATTAAGGTTGAAGTATATGCATCAAGCTGACTGTTTTGCACCATCTACACAAGCTCAACCTGACTGTTTTGCACCATCTACACTAAACCTAGGATACCCGAAGAAGGTTTCTAATACCTAACACTCCAACAGCCACTACCCATCCCTGATTTTCATTTCTAGACATCGCTTAGACATATGCATTATGGTTTATCTAGCTACATGCTCATCTAACTACAGCTCAGACCACGTAAATTCTTCATCACTTCTCAACAGCAACTCCTTATAGAAAGCTTACTCATCACAACACACTATTATCACTAAGTAGTAGCGAAAAAAGTTTCAGCAGTTACAGATGCAACAGCAAGACTACACAACAATTTGATAAATCACTTAACTTCACTCTACCTATAACACCTTCTTCTACCTTAAATCCTCCACAACACCGCCAAAATTCCGATGCTTCATCAATGTTGTTCTATTCTCCACCATCGGAAGCTCTGCTTAGATAAAATCAACATTACACACAAACAACAAAACAATCCTTCACAACCACACATGCCTTCATGAAGTATTTTAAGGCGAAATCTTAACTGAAGAAATAAACAGTGCTAGAAAGCTTTCCACCATCACTGTGCAAAAAGTTGATAATCACAAGAGCCCAAAACCTAAAACTCCATTCACACAGAAAGCGCATCAAACTCCTTTATTTTTCACCCACTTCATTTATGTTCACACTACAACGCACTGAAACTCAAAACAAGTCACACAATGTCTCCACACCAACCATACACATGTGGCCCACTACTTTCCTCCAACAAAAGACATTCAACTTGTATTTAAATGATATTAAAGGATGAACAAGGCCTTAGCATTCAAACATAGAGTACATGAAGACCCACTTCCTTCAACTATAACACTTCCACTTCATACAACTAGCATCTAACTACTACCCCTAACAAGTTCACTATGTTTTTGTTCCTAACCTTCTCCTTAAAACTCAATATTTAAATGCTACAAATTTCCATGCAAAGCACCATCATTCATTAAAAACATTACCAAAAATGTATTTTCCAAAATTGATTTGAACAACATATCGCACATGAGCTGCAACTCAACAATTGGTCTTGCAAAATGGCTTCATGGGAGATCCATCTTAATGCTTTCATATATCTGTCACTTCCTAAATTCAACTACCAAAAACTAATACCACTAACACTAAAAGACAAAAAGACAAGCAAAAAACAACCAAATGGATCCTCCTACCTACCAAAATTGCTAAAGTTCACTACTTGTTACCAAGAGATCCTTCATCCATATATCAAAGTGGTTGTATTGTGCCTAACTTTTCACCCCAACATTGAACCTTTTAACTTCCCTTTCTTTAGCTTAAGCTCATAAGCATTTATATTTCTTGCCTCCATGTTGCCATTGAAATGTGTCCTTGCCATGCTTGCACATTCGAACTTAACCAAGTTAAATGTAAATTTAAAATTGTTTAACTTAAAAGGGTTGATTCTTTCTGACCTTCTCAAATTAAATGCCAAAAAACTATCACCATGTATCTTTGAATTATAATAATTTTTTTGTTGTCTAGTTGTGCCCAACAAGATTGAAAAATCTCAACCTTCTCAATAAACAACCCAAGAAATTGTCTAATGGAACAAAAATAAATTGAGCTCCACCAAAACCATAACCATGTATAATATCTACTTGGTATAGATCCCACAACCTTCAAATCTCCATATCTTTACTTCAACTTTCAAATACATTTTTTGTTTTGGTTCACCAAGAACACTCCCCCACCCTTCCCCCAACCTTATTTTTAAGTTTTAAAACTATCAAAAGACAATTTCCTTTGATAAACCCTTCGTTTTCAAAAACCATAAAAAAATAAAAGTTTCCTCTCACCATATCTTCTTTCAACCAAGAAAAACCCTAAGGAAGATTTACAACTCACAACATGTTTTATTCTCCCTCTTTTTCCCTTCCCTTCCAAAAATTTGAAAATCAAAGTTGCAAAAGGTGAAATAATTATTTACATATGTACATGGTGCAACTCTAAACCCTAAACCATTTCTACCTCTAAAAGTTTCAAAGTGAAAGAGCTCCATTTAAGTCCTTGAGGAAGCTACACTTACTGGATGTTGCCCCTTAGTTCTTTTACAATGCTCACAAATTTGTAAAAATTTGTCATATTTCAATGATGTCAACCACATGAACTCTTTTCCCTCACCCCTTCCATGTTATCCTGCAAGTCTAACTTGTCTTTCATTATTGTGAATTTTTTGTCTAGTAAGGTTTTCAAATTTTCCATATTTCATTCTATCACTTTGATATCAATTTGTGCACATTTTATTTTTTCTATCATCTTTGTTTGAATGTTGTATAAGGTTTGATCAGCTTATTTGTGTGTAGGTTGACTAGGTTTGTCACATGGCCAATGTTATGTTTTGCCCACCACATAGGTTGGAAAAGTTGGACTTTGAAGCCTTTGTACATGAGTCTATGATTACTCATGTATGAAAGCACATTGGTTTCAAGTAATTTCACCATATTCTTTTAACATTTTGACAATAGAGTTTCTTTATAATTCATCAATTGTTGAAACTCAAAAAGAAAAGCTTCACTTCATGTTGACATGCACCATCACCAACTCAAAGGGATTAAAAATTTATGGGGTCATTATTTTGATTCAACAACACAGAGACCAATTTTTGTGCATGGGACTATCTTTGAACATCATTTATTTTAAGATTATCAAATTGATAGGACATATTTGAATGATTTTGAAGTCATGGTGGACTCAACATTTGACTTGAGAATAATCCTATTTCTCATCATTTTATCTCTAAGCTATGAACGCAATTTCTCCTTCTTGGGTACATGCTCAAAAAAAACTTTGACCTTGGGTTGCTTTCAACATGATGACCATTGTCTCACAAAAAGGAGCAAATGGACCCATTTGTGACCATTGATGGAAAGTGAAGAACTGAAGGTAAAGGTTGGTTAAGAACTCAATAGGGAAAATCTGAAGGGATATTGAGGATATATGAGCAAAGGTATACATAGGATAAAACAATGACATCAAACAATTGGCATTTCTGACATCCACTACAAATATCATATTGGATGAAAAATGCAATGATGGATTTGCTCAAAAAAAAGGGTGATGTGATATTTATGCTCAAAGGGTCACCTTCGTACAACTCTTTTTCATATGCTCAAAATACAAATAACAATTTTCAGGCCCCTAGAAACCATGATTATCAATGAGGCTTCCTTAACAAGAGTTAGAATCACAAACAACAGTTATTGACACAGCTTCTTTTGCAAGTTCAAATTGCAGATCAAAATGATGCATTTTGTGGACAGCAAGCAAGAGCTGCTGAATATAGGATGTAGATTGAACCAACAGATTTCTCAAAGGGATGCATGAATACACACCTTCAACCACCACATTGGGGACAAGTCATAATGCACGGTATAACTATTTTCATTATCATGAACTGGAGAAGAAAACTCAAGTGTATATTACTCTCTTCCATACTCATGAAGCTTGTATGTGAATACCAAGGTTAGTGACACCCTAGTTTGCAAACTGAAGTTCTTTTCAAGTTCATGACTCTATAGCAAAACAACATTTGTCTTTTGCATAATTTAGAACTCATACCTGCAAGATGTCCTAATGATACCCTCTCACCATGGCACCCAAATGAGGATACACACCCAAAATTCCAATGTTCTCCAGAAAATCTTTAAAAATTCTACAAAGGGATTACCACCTTTTGCCCCTGACAGATCTACAAAAACAGATCAAGCTTCCAACATATGGTGCTGTTCTACCATGCAGAGCTATGAAGAAATCATTGATTCCAAGCACCATAGAAAATGAAGCCAAGTAGTTAAAAACAGAAGCATACCTTGCATAGTGAAGACTGGAAAGAGTTGCAGAGAGGAAAGTGCTCTCTTATATCCTCAATATCCCTTCAGATTTTCCCTATGTGTATATTGAGGATCCTTGAACCATCCGAGCTCCCTCTCTCTCTCTGCATAGTTGTTTCCTCTTTATCAAATTTATTGTGGTCTGTTTTAGATAAGTTTCATAGGGTTTAGACTTTAGACATCAATTCAGTTTGCAGCTAACTTTAGGGTGATTAGTTTACTATGGGTGTTTTTTTCTCTTCTTTTTGAGATTGTATCACCTTCTTCTCCCTGCTGTCAACAAAAGTTTCATGTTTGGGTTAGCACTGATAATCTAAACATCAGCTCTATGTCATATGGCCTTGCAGAAACATGTTGAAGGAACAGAACAGATGATTAGTATAGTGAGCATGTATTGATCTTAGGATGACAGATGGAAACCTGGCCTTGCATTGTGACCTTCTGGCAAGTGTTCATGTTTATCCTGAATGTATCGAACCTGCAACTAACAGAACTGCAAAGCAAACAACTCTCACCTCCTAAGAGTAGGTCGGTATCCCCATAATTGGTATGTAAGCAACCATGAGCAGGAAATCGAAGACCAAAATTGAAACTCCAAGAAGAGACTCAGATCATAAAAGAAGATCAAGAAATGTGCAAGATCGATGAGCATTGCAAATATATTAGAATTCTGTAATGAAGGTTTCATACGACTAACTATGATGACTCATCCGCCTTGAGCGACCGCTGCTTCCGTCGCTGATGCACGTCCCAGTTGAAAACACGAGCAATGGTGACCTCCGTTGTTGTAATCTGATCGCGTAAGAAATACAGGTCCTCCACCATTGCAGCCAAGCTAGTGTTGGCCGTATCCAGGTTCTTTGTTAACAGTTCCATAGCCTCTTCGCAGGTGTACTCCAGCATCACATTCGCCCCAAGCCACAAACAAACAGAATTAGTGTCTTCAAACTGCGCTTGAGAGTAGATCCCCTCCGCAACTTCAAAATCCATCTTCATCACTTCCCCGCTCCCCCGCTTTGCCAGAAGGGTTCCCACAATCTGCAAGCACTTCTTCATATCGGGGATCTTGGACTGAAGGTCTCGCTTCTGCCCCAGTAGCTTCATCTCGGCAATTTTATATTGCTGTAGCTTTTCCTGCAGAGCTGTGAGGGCGGTTGAGGGATCGGAGTTGTACTGTTGCAAGAAGGTGGGCACGTCTTCTACAAAAGACGCAACGGGTATGCCTCGCCGCTGAAAAGAGGACGCCATAGATATTACCCCTAAATCCCTGGTTTCTGCTTCTTGTCCTTCAATCATTCACTACAAAACTACCTCCTGACTGCTGGCGATGAAACAATGCACCAAACGCAGATGCTAATCTCCGACTGATTCTGATCGATTCTACAAATTGCGGGACACAGAAAAGCACGCACCGAGACGAAACATCGAGATGAAACCCCAACATGAGCAAGGAGTATTAGAGGAACCCTAAAAGTTTGGAACCCTAATCCCAAAAGATAAGTAAAGAAGGCAGAACGTTAAAGAAGGAAGAAGGCAAGGGAATTTTGAATTCCATCCAGCATTTTGTTTTCTTCAATTTTGTGATATGGCGAAAAAGTGGTGATCATCCATAACATAAGAGCTTTTGGTGTGTCAATCTTTTACATGGGCAACCTTAGGCGTAATGTGCCATCCCCTTTGAGGGCGAAATATTACTCAGGGTAGGCCGCCCTCCACATACACACTAGACAAAATTCCACCAGTGATTTACTTGGAGGGTAATATTTGAGGAGCAGGGCGTTCCCAAAATAAGCTCCACCCGAGGCAGAGGCAAGGGGTGCTTATTATTTTGGGAACGCCACACTCTGAGAGCTGACGTAAAGCACCCTGGCAGAAATAAATAAATAAATAAAAATTCCATGGTACTTGAAGAGAATGAGAAAAAGAGGAGAGCCATTTTAAAAACGAAACATATGTAGGAACAGGCATTTGTTGTTCTAAACAGCCTGCCTTCTACGGAGCCTGCCTTCTACCGAGGAGAAATTGTGCTAAATAGGGCACCCTACAAATACATTACCAAATGCACTAATTTTATTGTAGGCACTCATTTCTTTATTATCCTGAGGTGTCAACCATTACAAATATCATCTCAAATATATGTAATGTATGTAGATGGTAACCTTAAAAGTATCACATCATAAAGCACTAGGAGAAATTTCCTAGTGTATTTGGAGCATACCTTATCTATCAATTAAGGTAGTTTTTTTTCATTTTGCTTTGTTTGTCATGTTTAGATCTCCCAAACCATGGCAGTCCTCATAGCGCTCTTGGTATCATTGGAAAGCCCTCAATGTTACATCTGCTGGTTTGTAGTGTTTGTAATGTTTAGACCTACAATTTGAGGGATATTGAATATTGAACAACTTTATCAAAAAAAATTAACAAAATCAGAATTAAAATTTTTTGAGAAATTGAAGCATGCTGTGGTCCTGTTGGAAAGTAGATTTTCTTGGAGGTGATTTCTTAATTTTCAGACCTCAAATGTGAGAGAAATCAAATTTTGAGTAATTTCTGTCATTGAAAATTCAATAAAATTTAAAATTTAAGTCACACTTCAACCAGGGGTACAGGCCACACTATATCCTTGAAAATCTCTCCTAAAGAATACAAGAGGGATCTTACGGCTACTATTTAGGCCTTACACCAACTTATATGTGTAGGATCTTGCTCCTAAACAGTAGGAGTAAGATCCCTCCCACTCCCAAATATGAAGATGAAATTCCCTTCTACTCCTACCACCTCATGCTTTCCAGTGGGTAAGCCCCAGGGGAGAGGAACATTCACAAAATGCAGGGCCAGACTCCGCTACTGTATCATCTTAAACCCCCTAACTTTGGGAATGCCACCACCTCGGGGCTTTACAGTAAACAAAACATATGGCGATATAGTGTACATCTTAGATGAAGTCTGGGACACACTTACAAGTCAAGATCATAACATACAATTTACCAAGCAGGTGTGTTACTAAATAGCAATAAGAGTTGATCCCCAACACTATCATCACCTGACTTGCAAGTCATTTTGAGTTGCTGAAATTGCTTGAATTAGAACCTCCACATGACATTCCAGTATTCTACAAATGCTGGACTACAGGACTAGAGAATGGCCCCCATTTGTCACATTCTGCCAGTCAAGCACTCAGCTGGCCTAGCAGGAAAAGCCAGCAGAATTGGCCATTTGGACCCCTTCAAATGCAAGGGTATATTTAGGGCTCTATGTGCAGAATGGGGACTGCTGCAGAAAATTTAGGGCTAACTATATTTTTCAAAAACATGCTCAGCAAGCACCACTGTACATATTTTGAACTCAAACCCACCTGCAATTGCGACCTTCACACATGAAATCTGAATCTGTGGTTATGCTAAGTACCACTTGCAAGGTTTAAGAGAAGAGTCTTAGACTTGCTTGTCCTGTGAAAATCTCAGGTAATTTGACAGCTGCAATACTCTAGGAATCGTTTCCAGGGAAGCATTCATTTCCTACTGCTATCCAGATTCACTAACAAATGATCACATTGGCAAATGGCTGTGCTTAACGTATAACCAGGTAACAAAATGCAAACCAAATCAGTCAAGATATGGCTCTTTTCCAACAGGATATGTTGTGTCAAGTGAAAGGTCAGATCCCATTTACGGTACTTCACGATGAACAATTACAACTGTGAATATGAAAACTTGGTGTTTTGGAAACAGAAAGGGCCTCTCAGAGCAACAGCTCCTGCCCTATGCTTGAAGTTTGTCTCTTCCATTCTCTGGCAAACTGAAAAGATCTGCTCATAAGTTTCACATCCAGCTTTGGAGCATTTGAAGCTTGGTTTGCTGAACTCATCCCCCCAGTGACAAAAGCTGTTCAGATGTGCAAAGATTGCTCAATGACTGGGCAAACAAACACAAAGATGAGAGAGACAACCCTGCTTTGAAAGCATTACTGTTTTGCTGGTGTTGTAGTTTTTGTTGCTAGTCCTCTTAAAGAACAAGAATCCTAGATCCCACCTTGGTGATCCACTGCTGTCATCATTGGCTAACATTAGGACACAGGATACCCCACATCACATTGCTAGTGAGTTGGCAGTGTAAGATTTCCTCATTAGTTCAGATCTGTGGAATAGAAGAGGGGATTTTGCCTTTGCAATAAGAACAAAGGTTGAGTTTTAGTTTGTACCCTGAGTATGAATCTCCCTTGAGAGTTAATTGGTAGAGCATGGTTAACATAACACAAGTTCTCAAAAGTCATGCAGAACATCCAAAAGTCAGTCTAAAAAGCAGGTCAATACCTGTTATGGTAAACACCAGCTAGTGTTGCACAGGCTTCAAGGGATGCGCTCGGAGGGAGCTCAAGTCCAGATTTGAATCCAGCTCCTCATCCAACTCTCCCACCACCCCTCTGTGCCACATAACTCTCAGAACTTATTCTCTGTGCTTATGCTATTCACCTGTAGTGGATTCTTCAGGTTCAACCACACCATGACATGTTCAAATAGGATATGGGGTTTCAAGTCCAGGTATTCCAATGTTGCTTTCACTCTAGCCAATTCAAACTTTAAAATGTCCTGGATGCATAAAACTGACTTTCTGCATCTACAAGCACCTCAAATGTTGTCTAAATAGAGACACATTGACCAGTAAATCTCTGCCTAATCTGATGCTTTGAGAACTGTAGTTAGGAGGATGGGACTAACATCATTGGCTAACATTAGGACACACCATGACTTCATGTACTTACTTTAGACCCAAAGCTGAGGGCAACACATAAATTGGTAATAGATGCTCACAGAATTATGGTCATTACTGAACTGTAGAAAGCAGGATTCCATTTTTAGCAATAACCCAAATTGCGAAATTGCTTACATGTTATCTCCTCGGATGATGTGCAACCCCAGCACCACCTGCTCAACACCAGCCTGCAACAAGAAATTTTCCAAATCTAAGAAGCATCCACACAAACAAAGAAAGCACCGAATCCAACCTACACAGGCCTATACAGTAACATACAGTGTGCTTCTAGATATCATAAACTCTTAAAAGGAGGCTGAATTGTTCTTTCAAGGTTCGCATTTCCAAATTAAATACTTCACATTCTAATCTAAACAAGGAATCTACATATAACTTCACAAAATAAAGGGCATCTCCTCTTAAGTTTAGAACTCAACAAAGTGATACCTTGGTGGAGTAGACCCGCTCATGCGATTCATCAAGAATCAAATTTGTAGCTTGGTCAAATCCTCTTAAAACACCCTGTGCACATGGTAAACAAAATGATGATAAGCAACCTGCATGGGTAAACTGCATCATCAAACACAAAGGTCTTTTACAATGCCTCATATAGTGCCATTGGTTGAAGGACACTTAATAAGACAAACATACCACAATGTTGCGCCCGTCATTTGTAATAACGGATATAGTCTCTGCACACCACATCAGAAAAAGAAACAAGTGAGCTTGTCATGAAGACGATGATCATGGCCACCAGATAAAAGAGGAAACACGGAGTGACTAAAACACAAGTAAAAGAGGAGATATAGATCCCTAAACCCTAATTTTTGTGCTTCTATCAATGCAAGCCGCAAAAGCAAAATCCATACCATCGGGAACATAGCCAAAATATGCAACCTAAACTAGAAAGAGGAACAGAAGCCCCATCAAAAAATTGAAGGTTTACCAGCAACGATCAGAGATCAAAGCATCTAAATGACCTGCATCCAAGAAACCCTAAAACCCTAAATAGTGCACTCCCCTGTCCTTGCAACGGCCCTCTACAGCAAGGCAGAAGAGAAACACCACAACTTATCGAGAACTCCAAACTCGGGACATCAGGATTAGGACAGGGACTTTACGATCAACGAGGGATTCAAGTCCAGTGTCGGTAGCCATGCCAGAACTCCTTGGAAGAAACCTTAGCCCTCAACACTAGACACCAAGCTCTTGAGAAACGGATTCGAGAACTTGTGAGCGTGATGCCGCACTCTTCGCACGCAAATTCCGCTTGCTGGAACCAAAAGATTATGTCACCCACGTACTTTGCACCAGTCCGCTGTAATGGAGTTTCAAACACTGCGAAGTTAGCTCTGTGAGGATGCTGTTAGGGCTGATACCTTCGCTCCATTGGAACGACGCTCGGAGACTACCTAGTCTTCCGACGGTCTTCAACACTTGACCTAATTTGAAATCTGGCACCTCGGAGGCACCTTTCACGTTTGTCAGGTCTGCCTTGTGGCCGCAGTGACTCAGTTGTGGATGAACCTCAACTGAGTTAACATCTGGTTTCACCTGGGTAACATATTCTGTAAGAAGTAGGTCCCATATTTAGGTAGATAGGTAGGAAAATAGGAGACTAGGTACTAGGAAAGTAGATGGTTTTTATGCATAGGTAAAGGTCCGTCCACACTTGGTGGTAAAACAGTGTTACCTAAATGTTAAAGTAATGGTAAAATACAAGGGTGCACACCTGGTGGCAAAGATAACATCAAAACTTACATGGCATCTGATGTGACAGCAGGTGTTAAACTAATGTTATGAAAAATGGTAAATTATGAAAAAATGTTAATTTATTATTGAAAATTTACAAAAATGAACTATGCAGGTAATGTTAAATTAGGGAACCAGAAAATGGCCAAGTAAATTGATGGTAAGATACAATTTGAAAAAAAATTGTTGTCACATGTTGCATCCCATGCAATGGCACATCTTCAACGATATTACGATATGCAAGTATTTCTATATTGCAAGCAAGCTCTTCTATATTGCAAGCTCATCGCATCAAACGTGGAGCTCAACCTCAACAACCTATGAACACAAGAGCTGCAACTTGAGCGAACAATCTTTTCAAGCATAACTACATGCACCATGATTATGCATCTTGAACAAGTGATCCTTTCAAGCACAATTACATCTACAATAAAAAAATTTACATATGTGCATGCACCATGTGACAAAATCATCTTACAATTGTGATGGATTTCCAAGGTAGTGATAGCAACCTCGTTGAAACTAACAATCAAGGTACATGACTTGGTTGTTTTTTACAAAATTGAAAATACAAATATTATGATAAATAATAAGTTTAACTATTAATTTCAAATCAATTTGTAGAAAATTTTGTGGAGATACCCAAGTAACACAATGCATCATAAACTATAAAAAGAGGTCTGAAAGTGCAAAGAGGCAGAGGTGGCAAACTCTCAAGAAGCAAGAAGACCATTCCTAATCTCACTTTAGACTCCAGTTGTGAAGCAAGCAAAAAAAACCACAACCGAACTAGGAGTACCAAGAGGTAATTGTTTTAATGCAAGCAAAAGAAGAAGAATTCATATATGGAATAGTTGTGGATTCTAGAGATTAGTTTGAAACTACTACCTCCAAATGGTGGAAGATTGTAGAAGTAATGAATGCAAGTGGATATTCACCATTACCAAAAAATGGTGCAATGTGCAAAAACAAGTGGGGCACAATTTATGGTGATTTAAAACACACTTTTTGTTACATGTCAAGGGCAAGAAACAATACAAAGTATTGGGAATTAACCTTGATAAAAAAAGGTAGCTTTTAATTGTCCCTCAAGATTATAACAAAATAATGTACAAGATGATAGATTCCTTCATGGGAGCTGGTCAACCAATGCTACATCCTCTTCATATTCGTGACATGATGTCTCTAGTTGATAATGTGTTTAGCCTTCATGTGGTGTAGTTAAAACCTAATGGAAAAACTAATGTGTTGCTCACATCTCCTTTGTCATTCACCTCAACAAGGCAAATTGTGCAACTAGATTTGTGTACATCACTGGTGTGTACAAAACAAATTCCAAAGACACATGCAACATGTACATTCCAACAACAAGTACAAGAGAAAATTTCATTCAATTGGGAACATTTTTGGACTCTCTAAATGAAGTTATTCATGATTACACCTCACCATACAAGGATTCAAATGCATCTATAAGAATTGCGAAACCTCCTCCCATTGTTGGTTGAATGGCACTTGGCAACATAGGTGACAAATGAAAATCCTTTGTTGTAAACAATGGAATGGTTGAAGTGACTCATAAAGGCAACAAAATGTTGGTGGCTTCAATCAACAAAATCCACTCTAGAAACTTGGAAATTGAAGAACACCATTCACAAGAACAAGAAAAACTCCTTAAATACTACAAAATGCGAAATGTTGAAGTAAATTAGACACATAAACATGGTTGAAGCTATTCAGATTGTTTCATGTGATGGGCAAGATGTATACAAAGGGGAAACAAAACTCACAACTTGAACCTACTACATCTAATGGAAATTAAGGGAAACAGATTTCATCTAAACCTACTATAGTTAAATGAAGATTAAGGGAAACAAAATTGTCATCTAAACCTATTGTAATTACTAAACACCAAAAAGAATTAAAGATTTGGTTTGTGATCTCATGTCATATGTCACTAATGTAAATAGAATTACAAATATAAAAAGAGGGGTAAAGTTGTTTACCTACTCAATCACTTTAATTTAAAAGATGTTCCATTAATGCCCAAGGTAAGTTTCAAGTTGAAAGCGTCAAATTTCACCTGACATTTCATGTCTAACAATCGACGTAAGATATTCATAATCTACTAGTTATCCTCTTGCTTGACATCTTTGATGTAAGTGGCTTCCTTGTGTAATGGGGTGTGTTCATAGTAAAAGGAGCTAAGGATTGCATGCACATGCATAAAATCCTACACCCCCATGACTTTGAAAAATGATTACATGAATTGTAAGGATTAAAATTTAATGAAATCATTTTCAAAATGTTTGTATATTTATGAATTTTCATCAAAATAAATTTTGTGAAATTTTGATATGTTTCATTGGTCATAAAGTGTTAGTAAGGAATGGATAGTTCAATGTGTACAAGGTGTTAAAACTTTGAATGTATTTTATTTTATGTAAATCCAAACCACTAATTTTGAAAAATTATGGATGACCATATATTGATGATTATGAGGGCATGGTATCATTAAAAATTTGAATATATGTTTTACTTTAATTATCCACAATAGTTTTTTTTTAGTGTTTAAATGTGTTTTTGATCATTAAAACTACATAATTTGAAAATTTTCCTCAAACAAAAAACATACATTTTGGTATAAGCAAAAGCAAGGCTGCATTTTCATGAATATTGAATGTGTTATATAACATTATTTTTTTCTTTGTGAATATGTTATATTCCATTTAAAATGATGTTAAAAAAAAGTATGTTTGATAAACTCAATGTATAATGTATTATTGAAGGTTTGAAACACATATTATTTTTAAAATATTGACATGTTTACTTTTGTTGAAATCTACACATTAGATTTTCTTGAAAATTTATCATTAAAAAACAGATTTAATTAAATATTGTTCGAAAATTCATGGAAACATATGTGAATTAAACTTTTGAAGTTGGCACTATCATCCAATAATGGGCCCTATCCAAAACATGGAAGCCATGTTTCAAACTTGAAAAAACATAATCCTTAAAAAGGACCTACACGTGGGGCCCACTAGCTCTTTTTACTGTGAATGCACCCAATGGCATCATATACTTAAATAATTTCTCACATCTTCTTGTTCTAACATGTTCATGATTTTATTAACATCAATTTCATGACAACAAATTAAAAGGTTATGTAATATACAACAAGTAATGAAATTAGGCACACTTTGAGGGTTTTGATATAGAAAAGTGTGTATTGTCAATGGCCCCATGTACAATTGGGAAACCACAGAATATTTTGAATCCAAGCATTAATGTTTCCATCTTAGATCTAATTGGCCAAGCAATAATGTTCTTGAAATCAACATTGATGGTCATAACAACCTCTTTGATGACAAGTCAATTGATCTATAACAATTTGTTACATACCAAAAGATTACAATCTTGCACTAATTTGTATAATGCACAAGATACTCACACCTCAACCAAAATAACAAGTCAATATCTTGTGTTTTGTTTGTGGATTATAGGTTTTAGTTATTCAACAATGTCAAACAAAATGCATTTCCTCATTCTAAAGATGTGTAGCCATCGTTGATCATCATATTTGTGGATCTTAGTTTAACCCAATGACCAAGATCAACACAAAATGACCCAAAATTGCATTATTTAGTTGGTGATGAACAAAATAAACAGTTGCATCAATAATTTGATAGAAGGTTGTTGTGATGATTAACTTCAACAGAAAAGCATCAACCAAAGGTAGGAGTTCAAGTGGGTAAATGAAATTCTACAATATCAAAATGAAGAAAACGAATACACATGTAGTCACAACATCTTGTTCATTAGCCGTCGATGTAATGATTTTTGATATACACACAAATTTGAACGACAACACACCAACAAAAAAGAAAATTATTAGGATGGTTTAAGAAAACAAAAACATTCCACAAACAAAAATAGGAAAATCTTTCAAAAGCAAAATCACACAAAACAACAAAAAGACGGAAGAAACAATTGAAGAAAAATCATTATCATAAACATGCAAAACTTCAAAAAGATCAAAAAAGAAAGCGAAAATGCATAGTTGTTGTAGAGTGCATAAAACTCCAAAAACTTTTGAAGAAAAAAGTTGAAGAAACTTTGCAAAGGCGTACACCAAAACACCAAAAGCTTCAAACAAGAAGATTGGTGCAAGAACATTTGTTGTCATACAACATAGAGAACAATAAAATGAAGAATATGAAAAAAGGAGAAGAAGGTCAAGAACTATGTGTGTCGTGTTGTCAATTTGCAAATGTTCGACAAATGATGATGACATCATAGAAAAGGTAATTTACAAACTATGTAGGTCTACACACAAGGTAATTACAAATGATGGTAAGTACTTTTAAACCTAAACTTTTTGTTAACCTAACATTAGGTGTGGACAAGTGTCCCTACTTTTGTTGTTAAATTAGCATTTTTATAGCTTATTACTATCAAGTAAATGAAACTTTATTTTATAATAATGTTAAAGCTAACAAAAAATTATTATTTAATACTAAGTGTGGCCATGGTATAAGGGTTTTTTTACTACCTACTAACAACCTACAATGGGTTTTAGTACTTTGTAACCTCTTATAACAATAAATGTTAAATAGTTAACCTTAAATGTAAGTATTATAATGGGTGCCCAAAGGCACAATATAATACCTACAAATCCAAATTTTTGTTTATTGGTTAGATATACTACCAATAAATGAAATAAAAGTGCTAAAATCAAATTTTTTGAAATTTCAATCACCAAAATTTTACCAGATTTTGACTTTTTTAAAAAAAATAGTCAAATGTCTATACATGGTTCAAATAGGTAACCAAACATATAAAAATTTGTTTAAAAAATTACAAGTTTTCATATTTAACAACTTTTTACCAAATTTGGCTAAATCTTTTTAAGCATGATCATCATTTTGGTTACATAGAAAAAATTCTGCTAGAAAAAATCTTGTTTTTATTACCAATAAATTTGTGATAATTACATGTGACTAGTTGTTACATGCAACTATTTGTGGGCCTTTTGTGATTACATTTGATTCTTGACATATTCATGATTAGTTTGCAAGTAAATGTTTTTTCATTCTTCCAATGGGTTGAATTTATTATTATTTTCACATTGATCACACTTTAATTACAACCAAAATCATTTTTTGCTAGTAATTATGACATGGACTTAAAACCCCTAAAGGTATAGTAAGGTTTACTAGGGGTATATATATACTTATTATTACATTAGGTTTCTTTTTCACTTAGAGGTAGCTGCCTATTTAGTTATTGACCTTATATACCTATCTACTTACTTAGTTGGTAGCAAGTTACATAGGTATGTAGGTAAGTTGGTTGGTAGGTACATAGCTATGTAGATAAATAGATAGGTGTATGTGGGCAAGTGAGGTATGTACGATATAATGGGTCACATTAGGTTATAGGTGGTAGGTAATTTAATTCAGGTTAGGTTAAGTAAGTAGATTAATTAGGTAATACATAGTAAATAGGTGGGTTAATTAATAGGATATGGGATATTAATGTTGTTGAGTACAGGATAGTAATGTTGTAGTGTTTCTCCTTGCCAATATTACTTTATTTCACATCCTTTGTCCTCCTCAATTTTGTAAACTGTATAACTAAATACATTAAATACCTAAGTAGGTTAGGTAGGTAGGTGGGCTAAGTAGTTAACTAAATACCTAGCTTACATACCCTTTAACATAAGTACTTAACTATGTTTCATGTACTTACCTACCTAGACTAGATTTTTGTGTCACGATTTTTTTAATATGTATTTATGACATATGCCTACCTATTTAAGCCATACGTACTTGTTGAATCAAATTATTATTTGTTTTGATTACCATTTTGACTAATACTTAAATGATAGTTGGTCAAATTGATTAGCCAAAATAACCTTATATATGTTATTTAATAATAAATATTTTTAAAAAAATGAAATGTCCCATTTGATTGCAACCCTATTTTTTTATTAAAGGTGTGCATTGTTCGTTTAATTTGACTACATGTCACATTTGACCAAGTAGTTAAAAAGGTCATTTTAATCAATTAAACTAGTAAAAATAAACATGTAATTAAAAAAACTAAAGCCCTTAATCAAATTGACCAAACTTTTAGTCAAAATTAACAAGGTAGCAAAGTTGAACACCTTGAAAAATCATGATTTTTTATAATGAAGGGGTTTTGTATGTGTGTTGGGGGCTTGAAAGCAAATGATGTTGGTGAGTTCATTGGCTAGTAGATCATCATGTTTAACCAACACAAGTTGTATTTAAATTACTTAAAATGGCATCATTTTTCAACCAATTCAATTTTAGTATTGTTCAATGTAATAAAATTATGAAGTGCATCTTGTGGACTTCACCTAAACATACAACTAATAATTTGTGACAAGGCAATAACTATTGGTTCAAAATCTTATGAACATCTACTCATGTTTTCCTAATGGTCCAACTATTACATTTTAACATGTGTTGCTTGGAAGTTTTTCCTCCTTTGTTTGGAAGTTTGAACACTAATTTTAGAGTAAACCCATCCTTGAGTGGTACCACTAGGAACATCACACCTTGATTTTCTTAGATTCATCAAACTTTGAAAAATCATAAGAAACATTTGAATAAATTTTTTCATTTTTTTCATGAATACATTTATTAAGTTCCATAGATTTTGAAATTTCAATAATATCAAAAATATTGTGTATTTTGATGTTCTTAATCATTGCATGAAAGAACGTTCCTTGAACTTTTTGGTCAAGAACATAAATTTGAAACATTATTTGAAAACTTTCTTGTGATTTTTTGTCCTAAAGTAATTTTCAAGTCATTCTATTTTTTGGTTTTTATTAAGCAATTAATTGAATAAACATAATTTAGTTGTGAATTTTCAAAATTAAAAATATCAAATTTTAAAGGGGCCATTTTAATTAGGAATATATATTTTTTAATTACCAATTTTTAATTCCAAAATAAACTTCAAGCCATATATTAAAAAATGCAATGGATAAACATGAAAAAAAAACAATTTAATGATGACATTTAAAGGAAAGCTCCTAGGAAATGATTTGGCCACTTTTGGTTCCTTAACCATTCTTTGAGGTGGTTCCTAATGGTACCACCCAAAGATGGTTTCGCCTTTCAATCTATTTTTGCATCACTTCACCAACATCGTGTACTTTTATATAGTTTTCAAATGAAGCTTAGGTGACTTACATCATGATCACAATTTTCAACTCTTAGTTGACTAGCTTGTTGATGCATTGAAGTACATTCATTGGTATGTCTTCTAAGTTTAAAAACCTCACAAATGGTATAATTGTTCTTTGTTGTTTGAATGTAGAGCTAAGAAGTGTTGTTACCCATTTTTGAAGAATAGTCATGACCTAATTTTGACCATCTTATAGGTTTTGTGACTTTTGTTGTTTGATTTATATCATATGGATTTGCTCACAAGGAACCGTCACACGGTGTAAGTCAATCTTAAGCACAATCACATTCAAGGTGCCCAAAAGGAATGTCACACTACAAAAAACTCCAAAACTCACAAAAATCAACTATGGATTATGCTCATCCATTGCCATTAATTTAGAATGACAAACAAGTTCTATAAGTATTTGTAATAAACATAGAGAGGGTTCAATTTTTTTAATCGGTGCACAATTTAATGTCAATTTTCAAATCTATGAAAGAGAAATTTTAGTCATACTCATAACAATTATAATGTATGGTACAAGAATTGATAGGACTAGCAAAGTTATGCCAAATTGCATCCAATTTGAAGTATAAACATAAATTGTTGTCAAGTATCAAATGTTATGAAAATTAAAGCATCTATATTTTTCAAATGTTTAATAATGTGCTTGGAAAATATAAATATAAAGATGTTATGGTCGGACACATAAGGACTAGTAAATGAACAATATTTTATATGTTGTAAAGTTTTAGGACTCAAGTGGTTCCTATGGGGGTACCCCACTTGTGACTCTCATCAAAAGGTTTATGCAATGATTTGTTTAAATCGAAGAAAAGGTAGTCCATTTCTCAATAACTAAGCTTGATTTAATAGGGATGGGGTACATTTGACCAAAAGGTAGTTTAGAAAAAGCTTATATTCATGATATTAAATGTTTAATTAGATTCATGATTAAGAAACTCAAATAAAAATGAATTATTTAAGAAATAAAAACCAATTTTGTTGATATTAATGCAAATCTTACTTGATTTCTATTAGCTTTAACTTGACCATGTTGACAATGGGCTTTTATACAATTCATTTTTTTTAATGCTAATTTATAAGAACTTGTGTTTACTTTATGAATTTTTTTGGCATTTGAAGCATGTCTGCTAATGGTTTCAATTTGGCTTGCCATGGGACAATAGATTGTTGGCTAGTGGATCATTTGGTTTTCAAACATACCAAATTTATGTAGAATCCTCACTAAGTCAAGACAAAGAAGTAAAAGAGAATAAAAATTTCCGCCTTGGTTTTGTTTGATTTATCTTGAATTTTAGGTGATCATTTAGTAATTACAACTAGAACTTGATTATTTGTTTAATGTCATGGCCTCTATCAATTCTAAACAACCATTTTTTGAGTCATTCAAACACCTTCACCAACTCTTAACAACTCAAGGTATGTTAGTGTTTTCTTAATTATTTCAAAAAAAATTCCAAATGACATGCAAGAAAATATATGGTACACAACTTATTGAAATTTTAATTATAATAATGTACCTAAATGTAAATAGGTGTTTAGAATTGGATTATGAAAATATACTTAAACTTTATTTATAATACTTTCAATTTTAATAAAATATGAACCTCTAAGATTCTATTATATCATAGGATACCAAAAATTACCCAAGTTATTTCACATGTTACATAATATCTATAAAAAATAACTTCCCTTAGAGTGTTTTAACATCCAATAATGAAGTCTTGGTTGTGAAAATACTCCTTGTCCTCTTCCATATGGACATAAAAGATTTTAACACAATTGACTTCATGATCACAACTTGTGTAAATCTTCCAACAATTGGTTGGTATAGATACAACATGATGGTCTTGCAATTGTGGAGCTTGTAAGATATGCTTCACATGAAAAAGTCTCATCATTTTTTGTGTTAATGATTGATGTGAATGCATTAAATACCAATGCTAATATTCTTCTTGTAGCCCATCACTACTACAAGTCATGGCTTTTCAAGTTGCCCAATTTGATTGCCCCCTATCCATTTTAACAAAAAGTAGTTCAATTTGACTAGAGGCTTTAGTTGCTAAAGTGACATTTCTCTTTTGACTTGTCCAATTGATTAAAGTGATTTTCTTGACTATTTCGAATGGGATAAAAAATGAACACCTTTAATAAAAAAACATGGGTCTAATTAAATGAGACATTCAATTTGTTTAAACCATATTTATATTTAAATAGGTGGGTAGGGTAGGCCAATTAGCCTAGGGTAGCTAAGTTAAGCTTCCTAGGATGGTTAAAAAAAAATGTTCATAATAATAAAATGACAAAATTTATTGTTTGTTGAAGATATGGTGCAACGTGAAAACATGTTACATAATCTTTTTTTGGGTGTTGCACTTGTACTTTTTCCTACGTCTCTTTGAGATTTCAATAAAAAACATTAATATTTTCATTGAAGTATCCAAAAAAGGACTGACATATGTAATCTTAATATAATTAGCATTTCAAAAATGAAAAAAACACATGAAAATCCTAAATATTGAATGAGTAACGGACTTTTGAATTTTGATGATAATTTTTGTAATGCCTTATAAAATGCATGCACATGTGAATTTTTTTCCTTACAATGTATCAGTCAAATGTATTTGAAACTTTGGGTTATTTCATGATTTATGTTTAAAACACTAAAGACAAATTGAATGGGTGGAAAATGATTTTTCAAAGTTGTGACATGGACTTTTGAAAGTCCCAAAAAATGTAATATTTAGGAAAGTCCATATAAGCATGAATTTTTGTTATTTCTTATAAATCATTTTAGAAAAACATTTAAATTGTTTTTACCCATTCATATGTACATTCGAAATTGGTAAAAAGTCTTCTTTTAGGGGACCTATTTTGATGGCATATCCTCTAATATCACACTAGTTGGGATAGACTAATGCAATTTGGTTCCTTGACACCTGGATGTCAAAAAGTTCAAACTAAACACATAGCGTAGGATAGGTTCATTTTCATTTTGTTGCACAATATTGTTGTGTTAGGATTTAAAGATCTTACACGTGCCACAAGTGTGCCCACTAAGCTCACTACATAATTATGTGGAAGATGATGGTGAATATTTTATCAACATTTCTACAATACAAAATGTTTCTTCAATATAATTAACCTAGGTCAAAGCACTGTCATCATTTTTTTACAAGATAGGTTTCAAACTAGAGATCATATGTTGCTCTTGATTTGTTTTGTGATCTACAAAATTTTATTTGATGTTGAGGTTCAATTGGTTTGAATTTTGAGTATTCATTTTTTTTGTAGGTATTATTCAAGAAGAGAAACGTCTTGGGGCTTAAAGAGATGTAGGAGTTTTGCTCACACTAAATTCACAAGAAAAAGATTTGTGTGATAACTCACATCCTTGAACATTATGTAAGCTTTTCATTTCAAGGCCTAATAGACACATATTTGATCTTATCTTATTTGCAACTTTTGACCTTTGTTTCTTATTATGTGCTATAACTTTTCTTTTGTTGGAAAAAACACCTTTCTTCAAAACATAAGCATGAAATTTGTACAGAGAGCCTTGTTGTTGGTGGGTACAAAAACATTTTATTGTGATGTTTTTGCCTTCATGCATAAAACCATTTCCTCACCCATTTTCTTGTTTAGTTCTATGGGTAGGTGTAGTCATATTAACACATACCATTATAAGTCATAACCACTACTTAATTTTGTGTATTTCAAATTATGAAAGAAAGAACTACAAATACACTTGTTTTTATAGAATTTTATATTCAATATATTGGTATCCATATCCAAAAATATATAATTAATGTAATGAATAAAAAGAATTTTTTTAATGTTATGAAACTATTGTTTTTAGTAAAATAGTTAAATAGTAAAAACAAAAAATAACATAGTTTGAATTTTTTTTATAACATAAATTTGGAAAAAAATTAATATAAACCTTAGCATAACAATATTTTAAAAATTGAATATTCTTATACAAAATTAAATGATTTATTGAAAATATTCCAATAATGTTTTTGAAAAAAACAATGAAAAAGCACAAGTTTAAGGGGGTGGGTGTGGCTCCTATTAAAGTGGTTGGGCTTGGGCATTGAATTCTAATTGTGTGTTTTTAAAAAAAATTAATCTCTTGAGAATTAAAAGTCATTATGGTTGCCCTTTGAACACCATTCTTTGAGGTCTATAAACCTTGAACTTAGCCCCTTCCACAAGCTTGCTTGAAATGGAAATTCCATGTTGTTTGTTATTTGTTTGGTCATTTGAATCAATTTAGCACTCATGTGGACTCTTGTAACCCAATTGCAAAAAGGAGTATTGAGTATGAAAATGTATTCAAAACATTTTAAGTCTTACTACAATTCTTAAATTGATAGATGATTATTAGAAACTTAGGAATTTTAATTTGTTCAAGTATATTAATAAATACACATGTAAACATTTGTAGGTAAGGTTATAAAATTTAAGCTTGATTCATTTATGTTTATGTTCCTTTAAATGTTCTTCAATGGAAGAACATGTAGCAAGTATATCAATGATATATGATTAGATTTTTCACAAACTAATTTCTATGTACATTGGTTGGGCCCAATTCTGGAGTTATAATCATGAACATCATTTGAAGGCGTAATTCAAGCATCCAAAATTTGCAAGTCTTTAATGTTCAATTGCAAATGGATAGTTCCAAATGGTTGACCAAGGTTTGGGTACAAGGAGGAATTTGCCATGACCTAGAATTTACTTAAGATGAAAAGTTTTATCACCTCCCACAAATGTTGTATATAGGTGCTTGTGTTAGTTTGGCACCCATGGGGATTTTGCAATCTTGATGCATTCATGTCTTGAATACATAGGTGTATAATAAATGATATTACAAATTTAAAGTTGTAAGCATCATGTAGTAATTACTCAAGACTTGGGGTTTGTTTTCCTCAAGGGGAAGACATGCGCACAAGCATTTGTAGGTAAGGTTTTAACTTTTCTCATCATTTATGTTTATGCTCCTTTGCATGTTCTTCAATGGAAGAACATTTGACATGTAGATCAATGAAAGAAGACCAAACTTGAAAATTTAGATTCTACATACATTGGATGCCCAATCATGCATTAATTTAGTCACAATTGATCATTTTAAAATATTTAACGTGCATATGATCTTTAATGTTCAACTATATTCAAAAAATTCCAAGTGATTTTCAATTGTTTGAGTACAAATAGTTGGAATTTGACATGACTTAGAATTTTTATATGAATTTTTTTATCATCTCCCATAGATGTTGTGTATGTTACACGTGTTTGTGTCAATTTGGCACTCATGGGGATTTTTGCAATACTAATGCATTCATGTATTGGCTTTAAGTATGTAGACCATGCATTGATGATGTTGTGAAACTACATTTGCAATCTTTATGAAGAGATTATTGGAGACTTGGGATTGATTTTTGCTTTAATAGAACATATGTGCAAGTACGGTTTTAATTTTTAACCACTTGAATCATTTATGTGTTATATGATATAGATTTGGTGAAGATTTCTTATAGTGGTCCTTGGGATTTCCTTCTCTAGAATTGTTGTAAATGAATGAACTTTTGTTATTTTTTGAATGGGTATGGATTATGTCATATGTACAAGTGTGATTAATATAAACTCCTAGTGGCTAATTTGACTCAATGATCTATGTAGACTTAATTTGCATGACTTAGATAAAACTTTTAAGGCTTTTATGAATTGTTGTGAATATAATCCATTAAGGCTCCGTTTAGTGTATACATTGAGTCCTACAATAATCCATATAGACTAATCAAATTGTACAACAAAGTCCCTTTAAATTGAAGCAAAGTTTAATTAGTCCCTATAATCATTGAAATAAAATCCCTACAAATTGAGGTGAGGTTGAAATAATCCTTATGATCATGAACAAAACACCTATATATTCATGTGGGGTTGAATAGTCCCTACTAACATGAACAAAGTCCTAAAAGATTGAAGTTGTTTATGAAAAGTCCCTAAAGTTTGTCTATAATTTCCTAGAATGATCCATTCAAACTAATCAAATTTGAGAAGTTGTAATCAATTGACTCATTTATGATATGTATATGCCCCTTAACAAGTTCTTCAATTAATTATATGAAATTGAAAAGTTGGCTTCTATTTACATTTGTCCCTTAATGAATTTTGAAGTTGTATGTAGTCATGAGGGAATTATATCATTATGCATGTAATTCAAGTAGCCAAAATGGAAGTCCTCATATTGTGGATATTTTGTATATCTTTGATAATCCTAAATGGTTGTAAAATGTTTGGGTACTTGAGTAGGAGTCTAGTACTTACAATATATTTATAAGTAGTTTTGTCATCTTTCATAAATGTTATTATGTGTTGTTTGTTTGAATCAATTGGTACTTGTGGGGATATTTGCATTCACGAATATTTAGTATGTGCATATGTATTAACATGATATGACAAAGTTGATAATACAAATGTTTTAGGGATGATTATTGGAAACTTAAGTCGATTACCATTTATTTCAAAGGCAAACATGCATAATAATGTTTTAACCAAAAGGTATTGATATTTATGCCATTTTTTTCAAGAAAAAAATTCAAAAATGTATATTCATCTAGTTGTTCAATAGGAAAGGTATAATTTGCAAGTGATCAATAACAAAGGCTATGGATATAATTATTTTTGTACTATATGTTTGATGCAATTTCAATATTGGCTTGCATTGTAGTAGATGATGTCTCGCCATGGATTCACAACCCATGACCAAGCTCATGCTTGACAACAATTGGAGAAGAGGATAACAACACAAAATGTTTGACAAAAGAAATTTCACCATGCAAAACAAGATGTTTAGTTATGTCAAAAACAAATCATTTCTACCTAAGGGGTTACAAAGCATTTTATGTCTAAAAAAGACCAAAATACGCTTGCTTCACAAGTACACAAGGTATCCATAAGGCATCACTCAATTTCCTAGGACCACATAGCTAAAAACTAATTATGGAAAAGGTTTTTGGAAACCCCACCTTTCATTTTTGTTTGTTTGATTATTTTTCGAAAGGTTATTATAACAACCTAAGAACTGGTGGTAAGGAATATATGTTTCACTACAAGAGGCAAAGCAAGCAAAATCAAACATCAAGCTTGTTACCAAGGGGGTCAAAGTATGGTTGGGGTACCAAAAAGAACCATCTCCTTTTGTATCTAGTGGACCCCCTCACTTAAAACATGTTGTTGTAACTTAATGGCATATTCATATTGAAAGTTTGATTTTCTTCATGGATATATATATATATAATTTTATGCACAACATGTCAAATTTGAACAAGTTTCAAATACACTTTTGTTGTAACAAGATTTTATCACAAACACCTTAGGTACTAAAGTACACCTTTGAAATCTTGTTACAACAATAGTATGCTGTCTTTTTGCATGTTACCATAAATGTAATGGTGAAATAATGGATAAAATAAATTCAAATTAACCCAAATAAACATGAGGTGATTATAAAAAGATTCAAGGCATGCATATATCATGAGAAACCAACTCAATTCTTAATGGAAATTCAAATATATGTCAAATTATTTTCAAATATGTTAATTCATGATATGATTTCTTTTCTGTATTTGAATGGCCATTTGTTGTATTTTAGATGGCTAGTATGGATTTTTATGAGTAGAATAAATGATTCAAATTGGTCATATATTGCACAATAATGATATCATATTGTGAGGTGGGATTAATAGTCCTTCACAATTATTCAATATCACAAAATTTCAATAGAATCTGTGCAAAAGTCGTAAAACAATAAATTTGCAAAATTTATGGGTTTCAAAGTGTAAACATGGCACAAATTTTTTTTAAATAAAATGAAATATATATATATATATAAATGATGTGTCTTTTCTACTTATGATGTCTTAATGTGAAGTACGTACAATTTACATTTTAATTAAATCCATGCAAGTATTGTCATGTAATTTTGCATAAAATTATATGATTTTTATGTGTTAAACATGAACATTCATGTATGTCATTAAAACACAATGTCTCATCCATTTGAATATTAAAGTATTGAATAGGTACAAATATTGTTCATATACATTGAATTCATGGAATTTTTGTACCAATTTATGAAAACTATTTCATACAAAATTTGTATGAATCTATGAAGCCTAGTAAATTTATGATGTTATGTTGATTAGGGGAAAACCTTCAAGCTTATATGAAAATCGTTGTACACACATTGTAATAGATTGGCTTTAATGTACTATTATGGACTATAATGGAAGACAATATTGGAGTATGAATGTGTTGAAGGGTAATAATATGGGTTGAATTGTGTTAGGATTTGTTCAACTTTGAAAATTCAGTATGCACACAACAACTTACAATGATGCAACTTTATGTGCATACTGAATTTTTTATGAAATATCAAATTGTTCATCCATAATTAATCATTGGTCAAAGGTTATTTGTGTTAACACCACCTCTTAAGACCAAACAAGTATTGACAACACAATGGAAAAATTTACTTGTTGCAAAGACAAGGTATTGAAAGGAAATGATAAATAAAAACAAGAGACATGGGACTAGAAAACCTAACACAAAAACAACAACAAAACTTTATAATGGTAATTACATGTTTGAATTTCTAAAAAGGAAAGACTACCAATTGCAACTCCTATGAAATCCATAAAGAACATAAAACCAAGTATTACATGCATTATTGTTGCCATTACCTTGTATACCACCTATTGTTTACCAGCAAGGTCTTCCTACACTCTTGCAAAATCATTTTGAACCCATTAAAAGGTTGTTTACCTTCTTGCAACACAATTTAAAAATTAAAAAAAACTATTGGAACAATTACCTAGCTAAAAAACATTTTTTTAAAATTGGAAGTATAAATAAATATTATTCACAAAAACAAATACATCATTTTTACTTCCCAAGCTCTAAGTACAAAGATTTTTTTTCTTCTCCTTCTAAACTTCCTTTAACTTTTCCAAAACATACATACAAAAATGATGGAGAAAGGAATTTAATCCCCACAAGGATTTCCACCAACTGCCCCAACCACATTTTTTCCTATTTTTTGCCTCCATCCTAATCTTTTTTTAACTTAATTCAAGTGAGGAGGCAAGGTAGTGCCACTTCCCCCTTCTAGAACTAATTAAATTTAGTAGTTTCATTACCTAAGTAACTAAAAAGCAATAAATACTTTCACCTATTGCCAATAATTAAGGATTATTAAAGAACCATCTGGATTTAATAGTTTTAAGTTAACTTGCCCGTTAACAATTTGAATATCTAAAACCATTCTTTGTGAAGCCTCTAAATGATATGAATATTTGTTGCATCTACCATGTAAAACTCAATGAGTTGAGGCTTGCATTGAACCTATTGAGGACAAAAAATATTATCCATGATGTCTAGGTTTGTGACTATCACTATGAGAATGTATGTGGTAATGATTCCACTACTATATTTATCCTAGGCCATTCACTTTGGTCATTAATTACCACCAACCTCTCAAGTTTTTGATAGAATCCCATCAATTCACATGAAAGTTAACCAAATGGGCACTTATATTTTAGGAACATGATTTTGATATTGTTGACAAGGCTCATAGGGTTAATTGAGATGTCGATGGGTTAAATCAAAACCCAAGTTTTAGCAAGGATGATGTCATTAAGGTTTGTTGGCATGATGATGGAGATTTGTAGGTAATTTTGGGATGGCATGTCTCTACATACTATACACCTTGCTAGGGTGTTTTAAGGATGCACTTTAATTGACATGAGTATTGGGGATTTTTGTGGTGTGGACACTAAGATGAAGGGTGATGGTGCCTTGGGTATACATGATGGTACACTTATCATTTCATATTTGCAAGATGTAGGTGAAGTTTTGATTGGATTAACACCCAAGGAGTGGGACATGTTGTGCATAAAGCTAAGTGGTTCAAGTGGGAAGGCAATTCCCTTTTACGAGTGTGGGTAGATGGATCAATGTAGGTTGCGTTTTGCTTCAAACAATGAAAACCTTGTGAGGCATGTTCATGAGGAGTTGGGCCATTTTGGGGTTCGACGAACCTATTGTTTACTTCAAACACAATATTGGTGGCAAGGGATGTAATTCATATTCAACAATTTGTTTTTCAATGTGTGGTTTATGAGCTAATGGGAACATCTTTCAATTCACTTGCACCCCATTTATAGCCATTACCCACCATGGGGTTTAGTTATTGATGAAATTTGGATTTTATAGGCCCATTCAGTTTAAAAGTGCAACATAACCAATATGTTTTGGTTATGATTGAACACTTTTCCAAGTGGTTGGATTGGTGCCATTGCTAGATTATAGTAGTGAATGAATAGCATATGCATTTTTGGATAGGGTATTTAGTAAACTTGGGGTTCCAATCAAAGTTTTCACTAACCAAGGTACGAAATTCCATGGGGAATCTCAAAAGATGTGTGAAAAAACACTAATTGATCATCACACAACCTCATGAGACCATCATGAGGCAAATAAGTTTATTGAGCAAATGGTATAGGTGGTGAAGTGGGGTTTACAAAAATATGGGCTCCAAAAGGGCCATATTTAAGATTGGGACTTGCAACTTGCAAGACTAATTATGGGGTATAGGTTCAGTTGATAAAACTTCCTTTCATTTTTTTGATGTGTGGATTTAGGCATGTGAATAACAAGTTACTTTGTTTTGATGTGTTATGCCGATGGATATGGACAATTTGGCAATTGCCCAACAACAAAATATTTTGCATTAAGCCACTATTTGTGGAGGTGGTTATTAACCTTAAATCCATAGATTTGAAATAAGAGATTATATGTACCTATAGCATATAACATTGACTATTTTGGATGTGACTATAAGACGTGTTATTCTATGTGTGTAAAAGGTTTTACCTTTTGGAATGTTATTGTTGGAAGGCTGAAATGTTAAACATGGAAATACCATGTGCATAATTGTGCACTAGGTCGTCTTCCCTATGTGGATGGTTAAATTATCCTATCCTTAATAGTGGTTCCTACTAACCTATGATGTATATTATGCATGCAATTTTCAAAAGTTGGCACTATTATTGATTTGTGATCAATGTTTTCAAAATTGACATATGGGATGTCTTACACCATCATTCTAAAAAGTACCAATCATCAAATGGTTTTGCATTCAATGCACCAAATAGACTTAGATTCCTAGGGTCAAATAGTAGAATTAACTTAAATTATTCTTTCATGTTGATTCACGTTTTGTTGAGGATTTGAAGGATTACACCTAGGCGACTAACAATGGGGTTAAAATTTGCATTTGGCCTACTAATCCTTTCACCTTAGAACCAAAGTGTTCATCCATGGTGGATTTCCATCAAATGGTTCTATATTGTAATTTGGCTTAAAGGGACGATTTGGATATGGTGTACCATTCAGTGTGTTTCTATGTTATGTGTTGTATGTGTGGTGATAGCGATGGTTATAGGCACCATACATGTAGGAACGCATGATAATTGTTAGTTGTGTTAGTTTAATTGTTTAGTTAGGTCTTAATTAGTTATGGATAAATTTGGTTAGGATCATTTTTTGGATTTTACTTCGAACTAGTTCAAGTGTGAATGGGGTTCAAGATATTTTTGTTATGGGATATAATCCCAAGTTGTGTGATTTCAAATTACTTTTGGTGATTTTAGATTCCAAAACACTATATAGGTTTTTTTCCTATAACTTTTTATGTTACGCAAGTTTTTTTTACATAGTTTTTGTTGGGTTTTGCTTTGTGTTTTCTAGGCTTGGATTCATGTTTTTTACAAGTGAGTTATATGTTATGGGTTTAGATATGGTTTACCATTCAAAATATTTTTATTTTGTGTGTTGTATGTGTGGGGATAACAATGGTTGTAAGCGTTGACATAGGAGCACATGACATTTTCTATAGTCCATCTTTTCATGTTCATGGGTGCAAATGTGGGAAAAATTAAACTGTGCACATTGGAAGTGTTAAATATTGATAGAGGTATACCTTTGGGCATGTTTTGAAAGCATCTTTAACAATGTTTAATATATGACCTTGCACATTAAACTTGGATGATGAAAAGTCAAAACATGTTCGTTTGGCTCAACAAAACAATTTTAATTTTTGGCCCAACATTTTTATTGGGGTTTGGTGAGGCTAATAAAAGGCACATAAAAAATAAAAGTAGGTAAATAAGAATGTAACTAATATAATCTAACTATTGATCCCTATTTTCAATCAGTCAATCATAATGATTAGTCCAAATGGTTTACTATTGGTAGTCTTGGGCACCTATTTGTAATCTTATGTTGAATTTTATGGGTGGGGTTGCAAAATAAGATAAGCAAATAACTAAATAAATAATTTTTCATGGTCACATATTAAGCATTGAGGATGTTTTAATGCCTTTAGAATGGGGCATTCCTAAAATAAATGCCCCTTAGCTTGCTTTGGTTGGATGTTTATTTCATCCATGTTAACGTTGTTACTTCTAATCAATCATTAACAAAATTTTATTTTTTCATTTTTCATAAGATAGTGGGTGGTTGTTTGCCAAATATCATGAGAATTTTTTTAAAAGAGATGAAACATTTCCAGAAGAAAAATGTTCATTGGAGAAGGCATTTCCTTCTTTAAAATGCCCCACCATTTAAGAAGACAAATGATACTTGATAACATGCCCTCTAAATACAAATTAAATACATTATGCACCTACAATATAGGCCATTTTACACCTACCAAGTAAGTGTAGGTGTAATGCAAGTGTAAAAAGCCTTGTGTAGGCAATAAGACTCCTACCACCTTGTGATTTACATATATTTAGGCTTGTGATAACATGTATCATCTATAATGGGTAAGACCCACATGTGCGGAACATTTTTGAAACATGGAAGGTTGGCCTTGGTTATTACTTGGTGTTTGTTTAAACTGCAATGACTTAGAAATTTTGGCCCCATACTAGGGCCTATTATCTAGTGTAAAAAGGTTTGTGTACACCAACATGGTAGGTTTCAAGGAAATATTAAATTTTAGAATTGGTTTCCATGGTCAATGTAGCCATTTCCAACCAAGCTATCCTAATTTATGACCCGCCTACATGCCTTTAAAATAAGGAACGCATAAGGTACCCTAGGGAAGCATTTTGCCTTTTTGTTTCATCACTACATTTTTCTTTAATTCATGAAGAGGTAGAATGGGCCCCCTAGACCTTTGGCAAATTTCTTGGTACATAAATATATAGTTGGGAACCAAAACACCCAGGAATTGACACGAGCATGCTATCAATGTGTAATATTGGTTTTTACGTTTTTCATAATGCCTTCAATATGGGTGGAAGAAATAAGAAACCTACATATGGGATGTGGTCTAATTATTATAATAAAGGTACTTCTTCCTATGCTGAAAAAATGAAAAGGGTTTATGGCTTTGGCTATCACATAAAAACTAACTTTGTCATGTGTCATCATGGCTTGTAGGTTCCAAGACATGGCATTATTATTATTGGGCATCAGCCTTTCATAGGTTGGAAAATTACCAAACAACAAAGGACTTGCCATATTAACATATTTCAATCATTATGTTGGGTAATGCCTTCATGTGCCAAGGCATTAATATTTACTACCAGTGTTAGTTTGTTATATATTTGGTTGGGTTGGATATGAACTTGGGTATGTATATTGTTGTGCATTATTATATCACCTCCTACAACTATTATTGTCCACACACACATAAACCAAATAATATAAATAATTGTAAATGGTGTTTCACCTCCAAACCAAAATATTTACTCATTTGTAAACAACAAAATCCCAAAGTTAAAACACATAAACAAGATTCACATAAGTGCATAAACAAATTATTTGTTGTTTTAACAAATTCACATATTTTGAAATTTCAAATCATCAAGAGTAGTTTGAAATTTGATTTAAGAACACACAACTTGTGATTACATCCCAAATATGAAACATTTTGAACATAATTCACATTTGAATTAGTTTCAAATTAAAACACAATTAACTATAGTTACTTAAGTAAGCACTAACCTAATTAACTATGACTTAACTAAATAACCAAACTAACATTCCTAACAATATTGGTGGGTCAATTCCTACTATAAGATTTGGTCATGTTCAAAAAATATTTTGGTTCCTTGCCAAGGTCCATTTAAACAACTACCAATTAGGGTGGCACAAAAACAATCAAGTATTTAATGGTTTTTGTATTCTTGAATACCCATGGGTTAGTTGGAAAATGAAGGCCATGATTGGGAAAGAAATAACCTTAATGAATCCACATAACTTGTATTAATTAGGGGATCACCATTCAAAACCTTAAATGCATGGTGTGTTTTATTATTTCTAACAAGTATTCACAGTATTCAACAAGGAATAATGAAAATACCACATAGAAATCAACAAATTGGTCATTACGCCACTTGATCACTAAAATTTTTACTTGAAAACTTTATAAGGCACTAGTACAAAACATTTTGAATAAATAGAGATGTGACACAATATCATAGACTACAAAACTAATAATCTTGAGAAGAATTTTTTTTCAATTCAGCCAAGTTCCAAAACATCTTAATCCATGTCATTATTGATCCTATTAGGGCCAAATGGACATATATGTTACCTATTCATGCCCAATTTTTTCACACAAATTGATTTATATAACATATTATTTTCATATGATGCAATGAAGATGTGTTGTTTTGGACAAACATAAAATACCCATAAAATACCATGCAAAACCAATTGCCTTTAATCCACCTTTTGAAATCATGATTTTCTATTGTGCTTAGAACATTTTCCATTTAAAACAATGATATAACCATTTTGAAAATGCTATCTATGGTATTTTCCACCCAAAAAATTACAATTTTTTTCTTAGGACAACAGTTTTGGGTCACTTTAAAAAGCCAACACCCAAACAATCATTGTGCATGTTTATACTCACAATTTTTCTTGAAAATGAATCTTATTTCTACCCTCATCAAAACAATTGTCACCTATGTTTGGATATGCATATGCTAGATGTTATGTGTAAAACTAACATTGTGCACATCCCCAAAATGTTTAATACATTATTTCATATTTGTGAAGGTTGTTAATCACGTTGTTTGGGTAGTTTTTTTATACGAATCTGTAATTGCTTTTTGAATTTGAAATGCCAAATGTGAGATATTGAATGAACCAATGCTTTGGTGTTAGACTATCTACACACATGAACAAGATCATTATGTTTTTACAAGAAAGGTTATATATTTGACAAAGTTATTGTGAGATCATTTAAATTGAGGTTTTATTTGAAAAAAATGGTTTGACGACTTTTGAACCTACTCAAATGCATATAGTTAACCACTTGGTATGTACCATTTTTATGTTCAAGTTTATACTCAAGGTCCTTAAACCATTTTGGTAGTTTTTGATCCTAGTTTGGTATATGAAATTAATCTTGATACACATACCAAACTTCTATGTGGGTGAAAACACAATCAAATATACACAAAGAGTAGTTTGAGAAGTTGTACTTTTATTTTTACACATAAATATAAGAAAGTGGAGTCAAAAAAATTTCAATCATTGTGAAACCATCAAGGTGCTAAATATTGAGTCTATAATATGTTGTATACAAAAAATGAAATTTGTTATTGTACTAAAAGTAATTCAAAAATATTTTTACATTAAAAAATTGATATATTATTATTATTATTACCTTGAAAGTTGAAAGTGCAAAAAGAAATTTTAAGTGGCATTAACCAAGAAAACAAAAAAATCTAGTATTTCATTTACTTATTTGCTTATTTTATTTGTTTTTAAAAATTACAAAATAAATAAAACTTTATTTGGATTTTTGAAATTTTTATTAAATAAATTTTAAACATGTGATTTTTCAATATCATTAACATAAATTCAAAAAACATGGTCATATTGATAAATAATATTTTAAAATTTTAATATGATAAGACTTAATTTATAACAACTTTATATTTTTCTTGCCAAGGATCACGAAATGTACACTTGATTATGCTTTCACCCATGTATAAGTTTAAAAATTCTTGATTCTAGCACCAAATAACATGTTCAAACGGACGTACCAAAACCCCCCGCCCCCTTCCAACGCTAATGAGTACCCTACACCTTTACCTTCTTCTATCAAGAGAGACCAGTGCAAACAATATGCATAAACAAAAGTGTATGCTAAAACTTGAGTCCAAGAGCTTTACCAAGCCTAAAGACTTGCACCAATTTTTCATCTTCTTTTTCCCATGATAATTGGCAGTTACAAGGGAAAACCTGAAAAAGGGGGGTGTTTTGAAAAATGAAATGCCCACTGGAGTGGGCATTTTGTATTTTGAAACACCCCCCAAACAGCAGAGGAAAAATTACACTAGAAAACATGCCCTCTGATTACACAAAAAATTGGAGCAAGTCTTGTGCAAGAAAATGTCCTTGAAAGTTGAACTTAGTCTCATTTAGAGTTTTTATTGCTGATCAGTGGATCATGCTTACAATAGCTCCTTTTATGTATTACAACATTGGTCATTGTGTCTGTTAAGCGAATGGTTGAGATGCTTGAGATGCATTTGCTTGCTCTCATATGATCATTCATCTCATAGCAGACCTTTTTCAATTGAGCTAGCAATTTTATCTTGGGGAGAGAGGTATACAATGTTCGAGGCACCATATAGTACACATGTTCCTGATGTGTGTCAAAGTAAAACACCGGTGGGCCAGTTCTTTTACACCTAGTATGGTGAGCAACAAAGCCCTTTGTAATGAGCTTTATGTGGTTCCACTGACATTTTACGGGGCCACTCCAAAGATTGACATGAAGTGAAGTGATTGAGAAATTTTATTGGCTGAAACACAATAAATTTGTTTATAATATGACATGCAGCTATGTACGGATGGAGGAGTAGTTTGTTCCCTCTTTGCATATGGGTGCATTTGTGTAGGATTTGGCATTAAATTTGAGCTCAAGCTGGGAACCAGTTATTGAGTAACAGATTGAGAGTTAGCTGTACTCTCTAGGCTACTTTTTAAATCAAATCCTTTTGCATTCAAATTACCTAACCAAGTTACACACTGTTATCATCTCTCATGATTTTGGTTGAAGCTACCATGAAAGGACAGAGCCACTGAAAAGATGAGCTGCTTGTTGATCACTTTTAGCACAAAAGCATGGAGCTTTGTCTCAGATGTAAACCTCAGACAGTTGTCAATGGGTTCATATAGAACATACATGTTAATGGAAGTTTTTCAGGCACTTATAAGTGCTACTGAAAGTTCGTGAATGATGCATAAAGTGATCTCCTCATTTTTTCCTAGGGAACCTGAAAAAATCGCCAAGGAAAACCTCATTTTAACTGATCATAGGCAAACCAAACACAAAACGAACTGAACGGACCAGGACTAGAAAGATATGTCTGATCAAGATGAGGAGCTTTTGTTTGTAAGGTATCCACCGTCGATGACCAAGTTGTGGCCTGAGATATATGATGAGTCATCACTGGCCAAGAAAAGGGCAGCCTTTGCAATCACTTCTGGCGTCAATCTTGCACCTGCAATATTAGAAAAGTTGTCTAGCTCGACCGTCTTCTCCACTTGTTCTCTACTCAAGTCTGGGTACAAATCTCTGCAGAAAAGCCAAAGCACAGGTGAGTTAATCAAGAACTGATCGAATAGTATGCCTTAGGACACACACTCTTAGAGAGCGTTAAGTTCCAAAAGATGCTAACCATCCACAAAACTATTCAAAAAGTTAATGTTTAACTTCTTGGGAGATTATACGTGGTTGATTTTCAGTTATGGCCTTCTCACTTAGAAAACCTATAATGTGTGCAGAGTTTGAGCATTGAATTGACTGACGACTCTATGTAGCAGACTATGCTACCAGCTATCAACATCCCTGCATCACCTTAAGAGTCATGGGCACAAGGTGGACTTCCACAAGGTATGGGAGCAAATCCATTGAGTTTTTATCATGGGACTTGGCCATGATGATGCCTGAGAGCATGCCCAGTGGCAGCAGTAAAATGGTCTTTCCAGTATATTTTGGATGAAAAATTACAATCAAATAGTGTAAAACTGCTGTGGGCTGAAAAATATGCCCTTGTTATCAATCCATTCAAGTAAAGAGGGCTTAAGGTTTTAGGATAAAAGCAAACAACTCCAATAAAGAGAGCAATAGAAGGAAAGCGTGTTCCCAACAAACCGTAATGATTGGTCTAGATGATAAGATGTAGATTGTTTATCACGTTATGGAATTCATTTTTTTAGGTTTATGGGTGAAGACGTAGGAGGAATTAGCAACACACTTTGGATGTCTAAGTATAGATAGAGTCTCAAATGAGGCATGTGGCTGGTATGCTCTAAAAGCATTTTCACCCACACCCTCAATCAAGAGTAGTGACATTTCAAAATAAATCAAACGTACTCTCCCTTCCCACCCCTAAACAAGAAAAATTCAACAGTTTAAAGTGAAAAAAAATTTAAAATCTCATCACTTGAGCCAATCATTATTGTTAGCCAATCAAAAACAAGGAACAACAATAAATTCTTAGTTATTGTGTTTTTTCATGGCTCTTCCTAGCCTTTTAAATATGTGCATTTTGTAGGCCCAAAGCAGTTTTTCAAGAAATCCATTGAACACCATAAGAAAAAAATGAAAAAAAGTAAAACCTAGAAATAGGGAAAGTAAAAGAAATAACCCAAAAATTGAAGAAGAAGGAAAAAAAAGGAAGCAAAGAAGAAGAGGAGAGATTCAAGAAACAAAGACAGAAACATAAAGACCTCATTAGATTTTCTTGGTGTATTAGGAAAGCACATTACCAAGTGTAGCTCTGCCTACATGAAGTGGGGTGTTTTAAAAAAAACGTCATACCTCTTGTGGGCATTACTATTTTCAAAACGCCCAATTTTTTTGATGTCTTTCCAGGATACCCATAGGGAATCACATGGGAACCATAAAAATAAAAATTTGACAGTCTTCATGCAAGGTAAAGCCATTGGCCATGGGCTTTACCAAAATAAGGGCCCACTGGAGGCTATTTGGGTGTGTTAAAGTGTAATTCTTGACAGCAAGAAAGGCCTACTCAGGCTCCCCTGTCCAGTGATTTGGAGGCCAAATTAGCCCCTGCTGAGAATTTGCAGCGTTGGCAGGAGTACCCCCACCAGTTCCCCAAGAGTTCCCTGGTTTTAAAGCAAGATAAGGGCCCACCCAATGTGCATTGCGGATCTTAGCAAGTCCATGGGTGAGCCCATTATTCCAGACCTTAGGGCATCCTTGAGCTAGCTATAATGGACTCGCACAGGGACTTTCTAGAACCTGGAATCCTACCCTTAGGCCTGTTATCTAGTATATTATTCCCCACTCGTATAATTGCTAGGTTTTACAAAGAAGGGCAAAGCTGCTACAAACCCAAAAGTGGAGAATGTCAATGGAGTGGGCAGGAGTCCCTGGTGATATGCAGTTCACACGGATGCCATGCTTGGTGAGTTGGGCTGAGGCATTATAGGTTGCTGCAATTATAGCTGCTTTGCTGATACTGTATGCAAATGGTCCCACAGCAATAGATCCAGCAATGCTTGCTGTGCTTATAATAACCCCTTGCTTTGCTGGGATCATTGCTTTTGCTGTATGTTTGATGCCGATTACTGTTCCCAGCAAATTCACATCCAGCAGATTTTGAAACTCATGAACAGGTAGTTCTTCAATTGGGAACACTGGGCCTGCACATGAGACCAAACTCCCACCTGGTTTGAAATCCATGATCACTCAGTGGATTCAATTCACAACTCCCGAACAACCATTCAGTTGTACAACTTGGTATCTCCAGACACGTCCAAGGAACAAATTGAGATGCAGAAGTTATACTAAGTTATACTAGGATGGGAGAAATTTGTTGCCCAACGCTTCCCTGCAGACTTGGAAATGCAGCATCCTGCAGTCCTACCCAAAATTGAACCTCTAACGCTACCAAGACAGCAGTCAATCCTAATGAACTGTTGCTTGGCTCATAATGACCTGTCAGAGATTTCCCAGTGTATTGGGAGGATGCCTTAGATCTTTAAGATTCCTTCTGACGTGGGAGGTAATCTTCTATTTCTGGGCAGGCTCTTACACGTTTCATAAGGGCCCACCGCTTTTTTTTTGTGGGCTTGACATGTCATTATGTATAGGAGAAGGGCCAGAATACAGGCCCTTCCCTGATTTGAGATCTGTACTGAGGTCCTTTTCCCACGTTAAGCAGAGCTGGGATTTTTTCACTTTCTAGAAATAGTGACAGGTCGGCTGGTACCTTTTGCTGGACAGAAGATTCCAATATAGCCTGGCTGGTACCTTCCACTGCAGAAGATCCCTCTTGCTGAAAACAGGTTTCTTTAGGCAGCTAAGGGAGCTGAAAATACAAAGGAAAAATCCAGGCAATGCTTTACGCATGGTGAGGCCCTGTAATAGGGCGTAAGCAGAATTTGGTGCTGCCCTTGACTGCCGCCTTGGGCAGGCACCTTATTCCACAGGCATCACCTGCCATGTACTACTTGAGTCCAAAACCTTGTAGGACGTACCATACCTATCTGTATACGGAAAAGGGTAAAGCCCCAGGTTGAGGGCAATTGCAAAATAAGGGGCCTAGAATGAGACGTAACATCCCTCGCACTCCTAAGGAGTAAGTGTGAGATCCCTCCTCTTTTCCAAGAGCAATATTCATGGATATTATGTGCCCTCCAAATTCACTAGGAAATTTCTCTGAGTGCTTTGCATGTAGGTCAAACAATTGAAGCACTCTTGAATTTCTTGAGTCCATATATAGCACGTCAACAAGGGCTTCATCATCCTCAAACTGATTCTGTGAAAAATTAGGCACGGGTGATAAACTCATCACCAAAAAAATGTTTTGCTGGAAGATATGTTCAAACATCAAAGATTTGGGATCAGCTGACCTGAAATGCCTGCATTGTTGTACAAGATAAGCGTGCTGTCGCATGCCCTATGCCCGTGGCTGCTCCAGTTATCACTGCCACCTTGCCCTAGCCGCCTGACAAAGATGATGACTCTTTCAGATCATTTGAAGACTAAATGACTCACTCTCCGAAAAATTTCCAGACTTTATCATTCAAATATTTCTTCAAAGAAATCAGCTCACATAGATGACCCAAAATCACAAACCGAACAATCATGTCTCTGGAGAGGCTTCCAATATTCTACAACCCCAAATTGACCCTCTCTGAGATGATCTTCTTATTTTAGAGTGATTCAAGAAGCTGAACCATATGTCAGCAAGGCTTACAGCAAGGCTTATGGATTCACCAGCTTAATAGTAGCTGCTCATCTCCAATATTTCATGTCAATCAGACTCAGCATTAGATCAAAATATATGCTTCCAGATGATTTGCACATGAAATGAAGTAAGAATTGCAGCTCACTGCACTTCAGAGGACTGTATAATGTGTTAGACCTCTTATGCAGTAAGAGAAACTTTGCCAAAACTTATGAATGGGATAACTAACCTCAAAGGAGAAGCAGCAGACATCACTATGGCAGTACACTTCAGAGAATCTCCTAGAGAGAAATTGGGCGTATATGAATCAAACCTGCAAAAGAACACAGTTCCAAATCAAGTAAATCTGTAGCAGAACCGAATGGATTGAATTGTGGATTGTCCAGATTGACAATCATTGATCAAAAACACAGATTCAAGCATTGATCAAGTGAGTGATCTTACACCTGCAAGTAAAGTTGCCTCTTCCTTATGAGTGTGAGGGATCGTACACCTGCAAGTAAATGTGAGATGCTGATCCCTCCCACTCTTAAGTAGTAGGCTTGTAAGATCCCAATCCTTCCCACCCTTCCTTGTTTTGTCCTTTCTTTCCTTCCTTTTTTCTGATATTTTGCCCTTTTTCCTTTGTTCTTTGCATTTTCCCTTCTTTTTTCCCTGATGATGGATCAAGGGGTAAATATATCAAGAAATTTGATTCCTTTTTCCTTTAGCTATTTATTTATTTATTCTTACTTTTGTGTTTTCTGTTGGAATATCTGAAAATACAAAAGAATACAAAGAGAAAAGAGATAAAAGACATTATCAATTTTGTTGTCCTTCATTGCAGATGCAAGGCTAGATCAAGAGCATCAAATCCCTATAAACCAACAAGTGACAACACCATTATTACAACATCAATTGTTAAGCTATTGGAGGATATTTTGCGAGCAGTTATAGGGTTGAATTTCGAACATGGAAGCTCTCTTTAAAATTGAAGTCTTATTGTCCTTCAATGGGGGTCTAGTTCTAGTCCTAATTCATGGCCACAAAATTCTTAATTTAATAATCCTACAACTTTCAAGCCTGAAGGGCAATTATCCAATAATCTAACATCCAGTTCTACACTGAAGAAAACTTGTAATTTCACTTCTGGTAGATTTGAGAAGGTATGTAATTTGTTGCTTAGAATTAATGGACATATGGCTGTTTGACTCCACGTTACACCACACAGAACCACACTTTCAGTCAGTTGTGATGTAATCATTTACCATGTTGCTCGTGTGTGCAAGTGGGAAGAGTAGGAGGCTGAATGCACCCTTGAGGCAGAATTCTAGAAGGTTTAATACATTAAATATAGAGCCAAAGCCAAAGAAAATCGATGCAAAGCTTGCCAAATGGAATGTGATCGACTGTGTTTTCACCCTTGGACTCTTTTAGAAGGTGAACAATTTCTAACCATTGTAATAGAAATTTAACATTGTCAAGCAAATCTTCCTCCAAGGTTTAACCATGAGGTACCCATATTTATTTTTTGTGATCAGAGTTGGCTATTGTAGGTAGCAACCTAGCATCATGCTAGGTGACATTCATGGACATGTCCATCATGTTAGATGACATTTATGGACTTGCATGATGGCAACATTTTTGAGCTTGGGGGAACCTTAAATTCCAACAATAGTTTTAAAACCCAGTTTGCTTCAAATTCCTATGCTTTCAAGTAAGGATCTCTCCTAGGTTTTATATCATTGTGCCATTAGGGTTTCTTGGTTGGCCACTTGTTTATAAAAATCGACTATGATTTGTTTCATGATCCTTACTTGGATTATGAATGAAAGGGCAAACAAAGGTCTGAAATGCAAATGAGTGAGTGTACCTTGTTAATTATACACCTTATAATTCATTATTTTTCTCATTTCTTTTGGAATATGTCTTCTTTTGGGGAACCCCCCAACATGTTCCTCACATGTCTCAAACACATGTGTTGTCACAATATGTTTTGGCCCCACCTCACCATGTTGCATTTTGACGTGGTTTTCTTATGTTATGAGTTACAACTTACAGCCTTCCTCCCAATGAGGTCATTAGAAAAAACAAGATTAGATCTAAACTAGACTTAATTGATGCGAAATCCAAATCCAAGTCGAATTTTAGTAAATCAAGTGCAATGGTACTTCACATGGTCCACATTAGATCCCAAATTCCAATGCCAATATGAACTGTGAAATAAGCACGTGCTTGATAAAAGATCTTGTGGAGTGTTTCCTTACCTACTCAATTCAACAAATATAATAACAAAAAACTCAAAAACACATAGAACCCCACCCTACGCAGCCTTTTTATAAAGCCTAAGTCAAATGTGATGCTATGAAATGAAGTCCAACCATATTGACCCCTAATCTACTGGTGTCTACATTAACCACGTGCATCAAGATGGTCAAGAGCTTAAATGTGGGTAAATGGCCATCACAACCAATTGGAAGCACACAGCCGGGCCCCTCACCATTTGCCATGAAGAAGGCTAGGCCAATTACATATAGTAAAGGACGTCGGGATGAGAAATGAAGCCTCCCCTGAATCCGCGCGTCCCGTCATCCGTCCCATCATCCTCCCTCTGTCCATCCGTCCGGTCGTCCATGCGGATGGACACCCTGGAAGCTCTGAGGTTGCCGGCTGCACACCATCCCTCTGCTGAGTCTGACACTGCAGCTTTCTGCCCACCAAGAATGGGAAGGAAATAAACCAGGAATGAAATAATAATAATTTAAGATGATGATGTTGTTGTTGCAGAAATGTTGCAAGTTAGCCAATAGCACCTGGGTG
>Ga0209611_10000610_pt1 | contig 55247 bp, 27 predicted proteins | sample S1TSphgellanicum_3_FD_187693 | JGI IMG/M metagenome (GOLD analysis project Ga0209611, IMG submission 187693) | Host-associated microbial communities from peat moss isolated from Minnesota, USA - S1T2_Fc - Sphagnum magellanicum MG (SPAdes) (version 2) | ecosystem: Host-associated > Plants > Peat... | reverse complement strand
AGAAAAAGAGTGGTTAGAGTTTTGAGAGCTCCATGGCCATTTGGATTGGGCATTAGGGTTTGGGTAACAAGGGGAAAGAAAAGAGTGGTTGGAGTTTTGAGAGCTCCATGGCCATTTGGATTGGGCATTAGGGTTTGGGTAACAAGGGGAAAGAAAAAGAGTAGTTAGAGTTTTGAGAGCCCCATGGCCATTTGGATTGGGCACTAGTGTTTGGGTAACAAGGGGAAAGAAAAGAGTGGTTAGAGTTTTGAGAGCTCCATGGCCATTTGGATTGGGCATTAGGGTTTGGGTAACAAGGGGAAAGAAAAGAGTGGTTTGGTTCGAGTTTTGAGAGCCCCATGGCCATTTGGATTGGGCATTATTATTAAGATGGGGGGGTTTTGAGAGATTCAAGTTCATGTTTATTCTACACTATTTCATACTACACTCTATTAAGCTCATGTGCACCTAATAGACCCATAACTTGCATTGATTTTTATTTTTTTAATTACCATAATACATGGGCAGCTACAGCATTATTTTATTTTATTTTATTTTTGTTTTCAATTTTTTCAAAAATCATCCATCCTCTACATGTTGAAATTTTCAGAAATTCGGATTTGAGGAAAAACTAGAATCCAACCCTGGCCTAGTAGTATGGGGGAGATGCATGAGTTGTGAACCAACTAAACTTAACCACTTGTAATGAAAGCATGAGAGTTTTGAAAATTGTTGTAAATTATTTAATAAAAATATAAAACCTTACCTGCCAAAAACTCCAGAATTTTAAAAAAAAACCCAAATGTTAAAGTTCAAATTTTAAAATGAATTAATTATTCAGCACTTGTGTGCCAAATTAGCTATTGTGGATCATCATAATTTTTACTAGCAGATTTGTAAGGGAAGATGTAAGTCTGTAGGGAACAGAAAGTATATATAAATATATAAATAAATAAATAAATAGGTACAAAAGGACTCAGACATAGGTACACAGACAACAATATTTATTTTCAGATAGATTTTCAGACACAAATATTCTAATTTTTTTTCTTATTATAAAAATTATATATAAATGGTGGTGGTATAGTCTGATTTTCAGCCTTTTTTTTTTTTTCTTTGAAAAATTTTCACCACTTGGCAACAAAAGACATCTAGCCTATGGGATTCATTCAAAGGATTTTTGTGGAAAAATAATTAAAACTTTTGCCAAAGTGACCAGATTTTGAGGATTTTTATTTTTTTTAATAAATTCTGAAATTGCCATATATATAGACAGACAATAGGTTGGAAAAATTGCCAAAAATATAAGAGGATCTAAATTCTTTTCTACTTTTTTTCCTTGCTGACTTGTAGCCCAAACTTGGGCTAATTCCTCTAATGGATGATGGCAAGTGTGGTGACTACATCACAAATTTGAATTATTTTTAAATAAATTAAATTAAAGTTAATTTAAAATAATCATAAAGCTCATAAGTTCTATTAATTAGTTGTGAGGGAATCCAAGGAAGAGTCAAGAGTCAAAAGTGGTTGCCAACTGATTGGAAAGAAAGTGTTTCCTACCAACTAGGCTAACCATCTTGTTGCAAGGCCAAGAGTACTAAATTGCAATTGACCAAAACTGTAAAGTTTGGCATCACATTTACATCAGCAGCTTTTGATTGCCGACCTACACAGCCAACAAGTTTTCAAAAGAGGCAATTAGAAACTTGAGGAATCATCTTGTGACTTTTCAATACACTTGTGTTATTCATTTGAAAACATGGGTTCTCCTAAGAATATGAAGACAAACCCAAAAACTAGCCTATAAAGTTAGCCATAAAGTCACCCTGTTTTCACCTTCTCTTTCACCTCCTATCCCCTCTTTCAGTGGTATCCACAAAGTAAGGAAATTTTATTAAATCTCAGTATGAACATGGGTTCTCTCCTAATGAGATGAAGGCAAAATTCTTTCAGATCATTTTTTTTTCCCCTCCAGTAGTTTTCCGAATGAGATGGCTCACATTAAAGTTAGCCATAAAGTCACCCTGTCTTCACCTTCTCTTTCACCTCCTATCCCCTCTTTCAGTGGTATCCACAAAGTGAGGAAATTTTATTAAATCTCAGTATGAACACGGGTTCTCCTAATGAGATGAAGGCAAACCCAAATTTTATTAGATCATGGCGTTTCATGCACAAGGTTCGGGAATAATAATAGTAGTTCTACAGGTAGGAGCAATGAAAATATATGTAGCAGCAGTGCAGGTGCTCAGGAAAAAGGAAAGACATGATGAAACTCAGTTTACTACCAAAATTGGTGTGGAAAAACTAATTTGGATCCCAATTATTTCATTTCATTCCGACTTACACGTTTGATGCCCTATTATGCTGAAACTGGTCGTTCTCGCCCCCTAATCGCATGACTTTACAGATAACTTTATTGTCACTTTGTAAATTGACTCACAAGGTTTCCTGACCCTGCACCCACCAGTGACACCATCCATTGGAAACCAATTATTATATTCAGTTTGGGATGAACCACAACTGAGTTACCAAGGTTCCAGTTTGGTAACTCATCCTGTTAACCCTCCTCATGACTAGGTACCTAGGTAACTGCCTACCTATTTTATAAGTGGGTATCTGTAGAGATGGGAGTAATCCTTGTTGAGTTGGCCCCACATTGCAACAACTTATAGTCTGGTCAAAGGTGACAAATAAAGTACAAGGAATTTGACAATGGCCCTTGCCTTTCTTTCAGATTGCCAATCAATTTTGACTAGTTGCCTTTTGTTTGACAAACAACTTCCAAAAAATGCCTTTTACATGATTGGCTAAATAAAGAAGTTCCTTTACATGGAATTATACGCTTGAATTTATGTCATCCATGAATGAAGCGAACAACCTATGATTTTTGCAAGGAACAATCTTAAGAATTGAATTCAAACATGATCTCATAAAAAAAATAGTCCATGGTATGGAGCCTCAAAAGACAAACCCTATCCTCCTACATACAAGTTTAGATCCATTGGCACTATATTCGTCCAATGCTAACATATCATCCTGAAAAGAATGACTTTGACATTTACTTCCATGAGTGAAAGAAGATTGACAATTCTCATTGTTGCAATGGACCACAACATGTGCAATATCAAAATTGTCTACATTCAATTCTCATAATATAAATACATATGGATGATTTAAAATTGCAACGAACGATTTTATGATCATACTAAGAAACACAAGTTTCACCTCTAATCCAACTATACAATTTGGTGATCTTTGTTATTATGCAAAATGTCAAATATGGTCTTCTAGTCCATATTGTCAACTTCAATCCCACCCAATGACATTCGCATTCGCACAAGAACATCCAATGTGTTCAATTTCAAACATGATTGAAAATCATTTTTTAATACATTTGTTTGAAAAATCCTCAATCCCGTATGGTTGTGCTTATTATAATAACAAGTACCTTGTGCCACATGTTCATTAGAAATTGCCAATTGGTATGCCAATGATCACTATGCCTACAAAAATGCCATGATTTAAATAGGCCTTTGTTCTCACATTCACATGTCAAAATATTCAAGCAATTCAAGCAATTCAACTTTACACAAAGCATTATGTCTATTCCAATCCAAGTGTTTGCAACTACCATGCAACTAATATCATTTGCAACAATTTTTGTAATTAAAATTGGTGTAATCCCTCATAGCACCTAGTTGTAGGTATTTTTAATTACAAGTGTGAATACAAAGTATCAACAAACATCATAGTTGTAAATGTGACCACATTTTGTGCATGTAGTATGTCAAATTAGATGAAAGTCGGATGAAAATCAATTATTTTTAATTACATTTAACAACATCCAATAATGACCATAACTAAAAGACCTCATGTGGTGTCCTATTCAATTAGTACTGCAATTACAATACTAGTTGTCCAAGTCACAACCTAGTAAGTAGGCAATAAATGGGTAGTAGGTTGGTAATAGGTAGGTCTAGATTATAGGTAAAATGTAGGTTGGTAATAAGTAAAGTGGGGTTGGTTATAGCCTATAGGTACTAGGTAAAAATTTAGTAGTTACTATCTAATTAAATCACCTAACATGCCTAAGTAGGCCCTAGGTATGCTTAACTAACCTTTAGGTAGATTAAATAGCCCTTAAATACCATAAGTAACCTAAAGTAACTCCTTAGTAGCCCTATATAGACTCTAGGTAGTTTAAGTAACCTAGGTAGCCCTATAGCTTAGGTAGCCCCTACGTTTAAGGTTGGTGATAAGTATGTAATTAAGTAGGTAGGTAATATGTACATAAGTAAGTAAATAAGTTCGTTAGTAGGAAGGTAGATAACTAAATAAATCTTTAAATAGATTGGTGGCTAGATTGGTAGGTATAAATGTATAGGTATAAACATGTACATAATGATAAGTTGACAATCTTTAATGAAGGATGTGGTGCATTGGTTACTTAGACTTTGTCTTTTAACAAAAATATGAAGGGTTCAATTCCTTATACTTGTAACTTATATTTCACATGCTTTGAAGGTTACATATGTTTAGCTTAGGTAAGACTACATTTTTTGTTTACATAATATAGATAGGTGTGCATGTTTACAATAGTTGCTAAATTAATCACACAAGTAATCACATGTAACTAATCACATAACAAATCAAAGTGTCATTTGCCACATAACAATGATGGATGAATTGGTAGTCATAACAAGATGTGACTATGTTTGCAATTGGGGTGACATGGCAATGCCACATGATGTCATTTACAACTAGTATCATTTGTAACTTGTTTAAGGTGGTTAGGGAATTTATAATGATAAACATCCATTGCAATTAAAACCAATTGCAAGCCTCATCATAAATTGGCCATTTTTTTAATAAGGTGTGAACTTTATCATCAACTTGTCTACCTATTGGGTCATCATCCAATGTTGATCATCATCATCATTGGGATAATGCTTAGGATCGAAAAATTTTGAACCATTGAAAATTGGCAAGTTGAGAAATCATTCTTTCAAGTTGTCCACAATTGCCTACACTCCAATCACTACCTTCAGGCTCTTCCAATGTGTCAAGTTAATCAAATATGTGTGTATGGTGCAAATAATGCATTGTATTATGTAACCTTGTGCACGTAACATCACCTGAGGACATGATCAAAATTTCAATAAAAAAACAATGCACACACCATATGAACCTTCAAAACCACCAAGAGTCAAGTAAGCCTAAGGCAAAAAGTTTATAATCACCCTTATAATAGATCATCTATAACCTTTTTACAAAATTTCCATGTGACTTGGAATCAATTTTATGTAAAAAATTATGTGATGGTAACTATGATTATTCTCATCAATTCCTTTAGTTGAGAATTGAACATCATGTTGAAGTTAGACTTGGGACTTAAAATTTCTTCCATTTTATTGAACATAAACCTATAATGGATAGTGCCTACTCTTGGACACCTAGTCTTATGATTATATTAGCATCTCACAAACCTTTGAATGGGTAGGTATTAAAAGTAACCAAACAAAGGTGAATCCAACACACAATTTTTTTGTATTAAGTCTATTTAGAGATTTAATAACGTTTATTAAGGAAAAGATTAACAATTTGTGGACATTGCATTCAATCAACTTGGTGGCATATATCGCATTAAATGGCAATTGTTTAATGCCAACATAGTGATACAACATCCAACACCTAACATCAACCAATGAGCTAGGTAATGACCAATCAAGAAATACATAGCAAAAACTTTTGAATGAGAGATGTGAATGGTGGTGAAAATCACATGTCAATTGTGGCTTAGTAAGCACAACACAAAAGTAATGATTGTGGGTCCATATTAGGTGTAGCTCCATGTGTTTTCAAAATTACACACAATTTATGTGATAGTTGCATGTGTCCAAGATCCATGATTGATTTGGTGAAACATTTAGAAAAAGTTATATGTTTCGATTACCCTTTGACACACAAAAAATATAGGAGTTAAAAGGTGATCAAAACACCAATGATGAGGAAAGTTTTAATTCATTGAATTACAAAGGGGAGTAATTTGAGTGTGTTTAAGGTGTTGAATTAACTCCATTCTACAATTCTGGCAATATTATGCCACTTGTAGATTTGCCAATTGGGTCACAAAGGTCAAATATTCAACAATAGGGGTTAGGAATGTTATAATCAAGCCAATGATATTATTGATCAAATATGAATGTTGACCAAATACAAGATGAAAATCCAACATCAAGATTGTGTCAACCAAGCAAGCAAATAATGGTCAATGTTTCCTAAAAATTAGGTGATGAACCCAACGAACCTAGTTCAAGGAGGTGTTCAATGTAGTACATATGCAAATTGTCAATCACACTTGCAAAGGAAGGTTGTTAAAAAACATGGCAAATAGGCTTATGTAAACTTGGAAATGGTGATGGAGGTGATTGAACTTGGACCCAAAATCCAAACAAGCCAAATGTATGGTGTGTTTGTCACATCGGTAAATAATCATCTTTATGGTATTACACAATTTAAAATAAAAGCAAAACAAAAATGATACACAAAGAAGAAAAAGAGGCACTTGTGTTTTATGTGAAAAAAATGCAAGCAATCAAGCATCTACTTACACTCACACAATTGCAATTTAAAGCAATTGAAATTACCTAGGAAAATTTGATGCCTTTCAAGAATGCGATTCCAAGGTGAGGTTAGTTCATACCATTTAAGAACTGTATTCCTAATCAATCATTATTGAAGGTTGCCTAAGGTTCAAAGGTTGGATGTGTGAAAGGCCTTTGCCCAACAAATGTAAAATTGTTCTAGCATGAATGTAACATAAATGTACAATCAACATGCGTGCTAACTTGCATAGATTTGGAATTGCAATGAATCAAGTGCATAAGTTGGTTAAAATAAGGGGGCACAATTATTCTAATCAAGATTGATTCTAGGTATGTGCATTCCATAACACTACATGAAAGGGCATGGATGTCCATGTTGTTTGCATAAATGTTATAGGAAAATCACTTCCAATTATATTTTAAAGGTAAATAGTTTAGATGCAATTTGAATAAAAGATGTGAATCTAAAGCTACAATGGTGATGCAACCCAAAGTTTGGATAGTGACCATTTTGTTTGACAAGTGGATTTCACATTTCATAACCTATGTTCAAGCATGCAAAGATAATTTGTTTACAATGAATTGTCACTTACTTATCATCTATGATCGCAACTTTTATGTGACCTTAAACCTTATACACAAGGCAAGGGGGGTTGGGGTTCGACTTGATTACTCTAGAATCCCACGCAAGCCATGCATTGAAACTGTTTGATGTTGTGTGCTTCAAACCATTCAAAACCACCTTAGGACTTATAAAGAAATGTGAAAATTGGTTAACAAAGGCAAAATGGTTGAAAAATAAGATCTAGCGCAATGGGTGTGCCTAGTTTTCAAAAGGCTTTCATTCCAATGAACAATTGCAAAAGCTTCAAGGGAACTGACATTTGGCCACTAAATTTAGTTGCAATGGAATGCAAGATGTAATCTAGTGAGAAATTCATGGAAAAAGAAACACCTAATATTTCAAAGTTGTGGATTTGGGTGAAATCACATTTTGGGGGGCCCATTTTAGCGAAGAAAATGTACTATTTTTAATACATTTTGTATTATATTGGGGGTAGTTTTTCAATTTCATCTAGCATTTTGATAAACATGTAAAAATAATTTTTGATACAAAAGCCTCTAACACAATTATTGTTGTCTTTCAAATGAAAGCAGTTTGTCAACAAACTTTTTTTTCAAACATGATTATGATTGTTTGAATGAAAAACCTCATACAAATGTTTTTTGTGAAATCACATCAGTGGAATTTTTCATATGGAATTGAAATGGTACAATCAACTCATATTCAATACGTGTCTAAATATTTCATCAAATGTTGTAATTATTTGAATTTTTTTTAGATTATATTTTCACTTTACAGTATATTGGTACATATGTTAATTTTTCACAAATGTATTATTTAATCACTTAATATCAATCAAAAAATGTAATTTCTTTTGAAAATTACATTATTTGACGATTGAATTATCTTATTTCGAATATAATTGATGAAAATATGTTTTAATATTAGCTTTGTGGAAGTTGAAAATCACATAATTTTGAAAAATAATATTTGTGACAATTTTTTTTGGGCACCATAATGTGTTTTCGCCCAATTGTAAGCTAAAGAAGTCCTAGGCAAATGCAACAGTAGCATTGAACTTACCATTTGCCACAACTATGTTAAGATTGAAAGGCAATGTGTTCAAGTAATGCAAGAAGGTAACACCATGGGTCCTATCAATGATTAAAGTAGAACTTGGAAAATAGCCAATGTGTCATGGTGGCATTAACATCTTGGACACTAATGGGTGTATGGAATGGCATAAGTCGATTCTTGATTTGACCCAAAACTCTTCAAGGTTGACTTGACATTGTTCAATGGAAAAGTTATTCATAGATTATAACAAAATTAAGATGATTACCTCTGACTACTATGTGCATGCATTGTTTTTCATAATTTAAAATATTATGTATTCATTCACTTAACAAATTTTGTTGCCTTGAGAAACCATTAAGTGACCATTTTGAAATAAACAATTATTAATTTATCATTGTGTCCATCATGTGTTTAAAACAAGTTGTGGCAATTTAGGAGGTGATGGCAATTTAGCATGGGAAGGCTCATGATATCAATAGCAACCCATGCTAAATTATACATGGGCAATTATACTACCCATAATAGGCATCCACTAGTATTAACTTTGAAATTTTCTTGTTAATTGAAAGATGTTAAAAAAATGGTGATTCCACTTTTAATGTGGGGTGCATTCATTTGTTAATCTAATGAAAATATTTTCATCTCAAGCCCTTTTTGGGTGCATTTAGAATTGGGGTACAAAAAAAGATTCTTCACCCTAAAAAACCACGCTAAATTTCAACCTTGATTGATTGTTATGACAAATATAATCCACAAGTTATATAACTTTTATTGTTTCATTAGATAGGAGTGTATTTGGATCAATATGATAAAAAATAATCATACTTTTGATGATTAAAAAATATCTTTAAGTGTCCTTTAAACATGATTCAAAAACCATGTCTAGTTGTATACTTTTATAAAAAAATGAATCAATAATAGTAACAATATTTGTTCAAATTACTTCATATTTTAACCACATATAAAATAAAGTATGTTTTACCTGATGACATAATTTTTTAGTATTATCAAACTCTAGAGCTTTTGGAATTGATGTTAAAATCTTGATCTTTTCCATCAAAAAGATTGTGTCAATGAGGACAAACATATTAGTTTTTTTAATAATTAGGTTATATTATAATTAGGTTTGGAAGGAAATAGGAAAGACGTGAATACAAAAAACATGACATTATTTTATGTTTTTGATAAGACTTTGGCACTTGAAATGAAAGATTGTTATTTTGGAAGTGTTCTAGAATCTTACATTTTTTATTGGTTTATATCGTAACAAGACATTCAAAATTTGTTCAATTGTTTTTTATCAACCATTTTTGCATTTATTGGATGAAGGACTAAACATTTATATGATCCACCCTTCGTTGTTTAACATCTTAGAACATTCATTTTGCTTCAAAACATAGGATCACAAGACAAGATTGTGTCATGTGGTTCCTATTGTGGTAGGTAAATTGTGAATGCACCTTTTTTATTTTTGTGATATGTGTGCAAACTATCCATTTTAGGTTTGTCTACTTTATATTGTAACCTTCTTGTCAAATTTGTGTACATTCAATTTCATGGGATAGACATTTTTTCATTTTTTCCTCTCATGTGATAAGGATTTTTTTTTTGGGGGCTATCATGGTGACATGCATTTAAAAAAAATTGCCTTTCATTTTCAACAACCAAGATTTGTTTTTTCGCCTTTCTTTGCCTTCTGACCTTGGAGAACATGGTTGAAGTTGCTATCTACTTCTATAGCTATTTATAGCTACCTAATTACCTATTTTATGAAGTGGATAAAAAATAGGTTGGCTATGGAATGTATCTACCTTGTTAAAACCCATATCACCAAACTTTCTCAAAACATCAACTATGGAATAATGGCAAGAAATGTGTGGTGACTTCATCATGTAAGCAATGTTTTTTCTTACAATGTGTGCCATTTTTCCCCAAAAAAATTCAACTTTTTATTTTTGGGGGAAAATCACCAAGTTGTACAATATCACAAAATTGGAAAAAGAAAAAGAAAAAGAAAGTAGGTACCTATTCTTATTCTTGTTGTTTTAACAAGTTTTTAAAAAGTTCAACAAGGTACTTTTAAAGCTATTTCACTAAATACTTATAAGAATTTTTATTTATTTCACCAATTTGACTTTTAAATAAAAACGTGCAAAATGATGTCAAGAAGTCTCAAAACTTGCCTTGCAATCTTGATTGCATGACACACCCCATCTTGAACAAGCATCCTCAAAACACTCCCATGTAAAATCAACTATTGTGCATGATTGCCACATTTGGTCACTTCAAACATATTGGCACTTAGGTGACTTGGCACATATTGGCACTTTGATGTTATGTTGTGCGCATGTGGGATCACTTCGGTGTTTGAAATTTAGGGTTTGTTTTGACTATTGGAACCATGCAACCTTCCATTTTGATGATTAAACCATATGGAACATTTTTGGATCATCAATTTTAGTTTTAATGCAATTCATTTATGATATGACAATATAGTAAAATTTCCCAAAAAGGCCACTTATGCACCCACCTTTTTCAAAATTCATCTAGCATTTCCAAAATAAGCTTCCATTTGCATTGTATGGAAAATGAATTCCCTAACAAATACAATCTACAAAACACAATTTAAGGAAAGGATAAATGAATTAATGGTTTATAATTTCAAAAATAACAAAAATTGTTTTATGTATTATGTATAAAGTTAGCATGCAACTTACATGACAAAATGTTCATTTGAAGATCCTTGTGCTAGAAACCACACAAAATTTGAAAGTTCTTTCAATTTTAGGGTTCTCAAAATGAACATGATGCAATGATTATATATTGCCACATCCATGTCACATAATATCACATGATGAATGTTAAAGACAAGGGAAGCTCATTTAGGCTCCTCTATGTTGTGATTTGGAGGCTAAATATGCCCCTCTCCCTACCAATGCTTCAACATTCCCATGAGTTTTCCAAACACCTCTTCATGTGGGCTAGGTGTTGTTGATTTTGGCACCCATTGCACCCAAAAGCTCACCCAAATCATTAATACCATGCTTGTTATTTGGTACATTATTATTAGTTTAAATTGACCCACATGACCCTACATGCATCAATGCACCATCCAAAAAAACTCATTGTGGCTCAAGTTGGGAGCCACCCCAACTCTCATTGGGGTGAGCTCAACCTTGGTTCCCTCCTAATTGCCCCTTATCCTTACCCTACAAGTACCCATTCTATGTAATCTCCTATGATCCCACCCCTCAACCTCTTGTATACCCAACCCTTACAACCTCACACCTAGTTACCTTCATTATATATATATATATTTCCTTCCATTGTCTCCATCACCAATTTTTTCAAGCTAAATTTGTTCCTTTAGGCAAAAGTCAAGCTCTTATGGCAAATTGCATTCTAGGCTTGTTATTTCATTCCTTGAACATTTTCTAGAGGTAAGGTTTCTTTCACTTCTTTTTTGCTTGCTATATATAGTTTTTTTGTTGAATTTAATTTAGGGTTTAGGAAGAAGAAGAGAAGGACAAGAAGTTGTGGCAAGTTTTGCAATAAAAGAAAAAGAATAAAGACATTGCCACTTCTTCTTTTCTTCTTCTCCTTTTTCATTTTTTTTTAATAAAAAACTTCTAGCTTTACTACATTTGTTGTTGCTATTTTATAAATACTTTTGTAGCTTTACTCCTATATATATATATATACTGGTGGGTTCCTTTGCAAGGTTGATGTTTTTTTAAAAGATTAGTATTTTTAGAAGAAGAACAAAATAAAAAAGAAGAAGAGAAAAAATGTTTTCTAATGTTTTCTATTGTTCTTCTTTGATCAATATTTTTTCTTTTCTTTTTTTATTTTTTTTTTTTTCTTCTTTTTTTTCTCATTTATATATTTATTTATCAAGTCTATTTAAATTGGTTAGTTTTTAGCAATTTTGACACCATGTTAACTCTTTGATTTCTACATGTTTTTGGCCTTAGGGTTCACACATATGACAAGAACATAAGGCCATTTTTTATTATTATGTACAATTGAATTGTTGTTCATCCTTTTAACTTGTGGGAAATCTTTGTTTTGTTTTGGGTGCTTGTAGATGAATAAGATTAAGCTTCAACATTTGAAACACCAAAAAAAATTTACAAACATCAAGAATTAGTGTTGAAGATCAAAATATTGTTCACTTTCATAGCCAAATGAAAAACTAATGCTACTAATAAAACCCTTTTCACAAAAGAAACCCTTGTACAAGAAATGTGTCAATTGAAATTTAATGTTTGAAAAAATGAATAATTCTAGAATAACAAGGTCATAGTAGCAACATTGGGTTTTTTTGGCATTGTTAGGTTTAATTCATCATTAAACTATAAAAATCATAATAAATAAGTAGGTGGGAATAGGTAAATATTTATTTGTTGTTCATGCAATACCTTCATATTTTTTATGGTGACATCCTTTATGTGATGAATAAGTAAGTAGGTGCAAGTAGATCACGCCATTAGAAAAAATATGGGGTTTTGTAACCATTTTATTTGTGAATACATGCAACTAAATGTCATTTGCAATTAACTTTGGTCATTTTTGTAATTGCTTGTTATGTTTTAGTCATATTTGTGACTACATTGCAACTAATATGTGACTATTGTTTTCTTCATCCTTCCAAGAGAACAACTTTTAGTTTGCTCTTCATCCAAGAAAGGCCATATATGTCCTATTAGTTGCAAATGTGACCAAAATTAATTGTAGCCCCACTGGTATATTAAGGTCCATTTTGAAAGATATTCTAAGGGTATTGAGGGCATACTAGGATATACAAGTGTATGATGCAAATATGTATAATGGATGTATTACTATCTTAGGTAACATGTATTTAAAGCATATTAAAAAATAAATAAAAATTAACTTTGAGTATATTCAAGTCATATTTCAAATATATATAACATATTAAGGCCATATTACAAGTGTATCCAAGGTTTATTATAGCTACTAAAATGGTTCTTATTATTTATTATTAAATATTGATTAATATAATTAATGATACTTGCAATAGGAAAGATAATAATAAATTATTATCATCACTAAAAATAAGTATTTAAATAATTAATATAAAAATATAATTCAGTAATATTAACTATATGATGTTATTACAAGATTATTAGCCTATTCAAATTTTGATTTATTATGATTTATGATTATGAAATTTATTAAATATTTATTACTATAGTTATTAATATTTTTGACAACTGAGATAGTAATTATAAGGATAAGAATAATAATTATTAAAATGATTTTTAATTAATTACTATATATATGTAATATTATTATCTTTAATTTTTATTATTTATAATATTAAGTGTGGATAGTAGGTAAATTAAGCTAGTATGGAATAAATACTAGAAAAAAATTGCAAATATGTTGTGACACATATAAGTTGGTCTTATTTGTAACTAAAATGTTTAACTCATTTCTTTTGTTTTCCATTTTATGATTGTGAAATACATAACTAAATACACTAATTGTATTCAACGTGCAAGTGCCATTCAAGGGATGAACCAATAAAAAAAAGTTCAACCCTAAAAGTTAAATCCAAAATAAAATAAGATTCAAACCTACTTAAATAGTCTATGATTACTTATTTATTTCTTTAAACCTACCCTCCTTACCTATATACATAGATGTCACATGTTGACATCTTATTGACCTTAAATTGAATGATTCATAATAATTAATTAATTAAAAATGAAATTGAATTCAAATGTGCTACATGTCATGATTTAAAACCATACGAAACAGATGATATGGATTTTTTCAAAATAAAATAAAATAATTTAAAAATATTAAAAAATCTTATCACATGTCAACACATCATTTGTTATTAATGTTGACCAAATCAATCACATGTTAGGTGCAAATGATAATACATATACATTTAATAGGTAGGTAGGTTCACAAGTAGGTGAGTATGTAATTCAAAGCAATCGACCTTTTAGTTGGTAAGTAGAGGAAGAAAGGAGGTTAGTAGGAAGGAGGGGAATGACGACTATAAGAAATGTTTTTTGAAAAAATGTAGGTACATGCAAATAGAACATTTAGTAGATTGTGATTACCAAGGGTGATTAACTAGAGACAAAAACCCAATGAAAAGAATCCCAATCCAATCACCATCCATTCAAACTAGATCAATTGTAACCACTAAAATATACTGTGTTAAGAAGGCCTTTTATATTATTTTGAGATATTAACAATCTAGTGAACCTATGCCCATGATTTGTTAATATCTCAAAACAATATAAAAGGCATTCTTAACATGGTATATTTTAGTGGTTACAATTAAGTATTATTAATGAAGTCAAAGAGCTTATTGAACTCAAGCAAAATCTAAACTTTAGGTTCATGATCATGTTAGTAGAACACTTAACCATGATCCAAACTTACTTAATAGGGTAATCCACAAAATAGTCCTCATTTTGGCCTTCACTTTGGGCCTAATTGTACCCACTTGTGTCCTCTCTATTGATCTATCCATAAAGTCCAACAAAATGAGGATTACTCCCAAAATTATGAATGAACACCCCTAAGTGATCACCATAGTTTCTATTCTAACCACACTACATTTTACCTAGGTTACCACCATAGATATTGGGGGCTAACTAGGTTAGGCCCTACCTAAGGGCTATTTATGGTCTCCTTATGGGATTGCTAAAGGACATTATTTATGTTAAGGGTTATCTAGGGAACTATTTAGAAGCTATCTAAAATAATGGCTATTGAAAGCTTACATAAAAGCTTACATAAATATTACTTAGGGTGCTACATAGAGGCTACCTAGGGACTTACTTAAATTATGGGATTTTAAAATTGCCTAACTTAAAGGGGCTACATAAAATGTACACATTGGGCCCCCTATGTAGGCCATATGTCATCCCCTCTTGCACTATGAGGTAACCCTAGATAGCCCTAAATATCCCTTAACCTAAAAAAATTCATAGCTAGCACCACACAAGTAGGCTCTATGTAATCCCTTAAATAGTCCTTATGTTTCCCATAACCCAGGTAAGCCTTATGTAATCCCTTGTAGCTCCCTCTTGTACTACAAGTTAACCCTAGGTAACCACCTAAATAACTCCTAAACATCCACTAGCCTAAGAAATCATTAACTAACTCCCTTAGAATATTAAAATCTGGCTATAAACCAGATGTGAAATACTAATAACTAACTAACTAACTAACTAATCATCCTTGCAGCAAATTTTTGGGTACCCACTAAAAATCAAATATAAAAATATGATGATATTTACTATTTTGTTTTTAATATTGAAAACCTCCAAAAGCATTTCATGTTCAAAAGTTTTAAATTTTAAATTTTGGTTTTTGACCAAAATTTACCCCAAAATTTTAAAAAAAGGAAAAAAATAAAAATAAAGGCTAATTTGTAATGCCCAAAAGTTGGATAACCGTTTGGAATTCACTCCAACATGATTTTGTAATGTCATTGGTCATCACTATTTTAAGGACTTAAACTTTGGAGACATTTGATTAAAAAAATAAAGCTTTAAAAAAACTTCATCCAAATTACTCTTTACATGCCCAGATCTGAGAACAAAGAAGAAATTTTTTTTTCATAAAGAAAGGTGAAGAGCAGGAAAAAAAATTTAAAAATCGTGAAAATTCATTTATTACACAACATTCATAACCATGACAACAAAAATGAAAAAAAATAAAAATAAAAATCTTATTTATATCCAATAATGTACCCTTCTTTGTTTCCTTTTGTTTGCCAAGTGTTGATCTCACCTTGAGCTCACCCATTAATGAGAAAAATTGTTACTCTTCACCTTGAGTCCTCTTCCTATTGCAAATATTAGTTAATACATCCCAAATGTCAAGACCATATATCTTAATATCTCTTAAGACACCATGGCCATTTGAGCTCTCTCATAAACGGCCTTTGCTTTTACGCCCTTTTAAGTGTTTGGTTATAAGTGTTTTTACCCTAAATATTCAATGATGAGAAGTGAAGGCGAGACCTCTCTCGTAAACCCTAAACCTAAACCCTAAAAACCTTAAACCCTAAACCTCTCTTGTTACTTCCTTAAGTGTTTCATCGTCATGGGTAGGTGTTTTTACCCTAATATTCAATAATGAGAAGTGAGGGCAAAAGCTCTCTCGTAAACCCTAAAAAACCCTAAACCCTAAACCTGTTCATCACTTTCATTACCAAAGACCACTCATGTGCTTAATGGGCTAACTGCATCCTCTAGTTTGAACTGAACTGGGCCCATTTCCGAAGTACATGAAGAAAGTGAGGAATCCTTTGGAAATGAGGCTGTTGTTGGTCTGCAACTCGGAAGAGTGCTTTCTTCTTCATGTTTTTATTATTCTCACATCCAAATCATCCATAGGAAGATGTAGAAAAGTGGCAATCACCCCTAGGAAGATTTAGCCAAATATGGCTATATTATTCAGAAATAAAGTACATCCCTTTTATATTTTTGGCTACACAATGAAAACCAAATATTATTATGCCATTTTGGTGGGTTTTTTTTTTTTTTTTAATTTTTTTTTTTTTTTAAACTTCTTTTTTTCCTCACTTCTGGTGATGGAACATCTCACTTCTTTTTCAATTCTTTTAGAGTTTACACTTGTTTTTACACTTGTTGGCCAAAAAAAATTGAAACCCATGTTCTTGAATGATTGAAAATAGAGTGATGTTTGTCTTTGAAAATTAAAAATTAAATTAGGTTTTTGTTCTAAAATGAATTTGCTCATTTGTGCCAAAATAATAATAATAATAAATTAATTAATTAATTAATTAATTAGGTTCTTTGGTGCAAGAACTCTCAAGTTAAGCCCACTTTGACTGGTATAATAGTACTGGGATGGGTGACCTTACAAGAGGGGCACAGGGACCCATTAATGTTGTACCTCTAAGAACATGGGACAAAGCTTACCTCAAAGAGCTTTGAACCAATTGATACCTTTCAAGTCAAACTAGAGGTCCATTGAAGGTAGAGAGAGAGAGAGAGAGAGAGAGAGAGAGAGAGCTAATGTGAAGGCAGTGGGACCAAGCAAGCAAGTGTGGTTTGATATTCTTCTTGTTGTGTGACTGACTGCAGCTTACAATCCCTTTAACTACAAGTAAAGGATCGATCACCCATTCTATCATCAATCCATATAATTGCAGCAACACTGTTGTTGTGAGGACTGGCTGTTTGACAAAAGCAAGGAAGGGTCTTTGCAATTATTGTGGCAAGCTAGCTACACTACAATTTCAACTGTACTCAAATGGGCTTTTGCTTTTTCTCCTTGACTCTGTAAGATCAGCAATTTTCTATTCTATTTTACTCTCTTATTGCAATTGCTTCAAATGTAGGGTAAAGCTCCTGGGTGCAAGGGCATTACCAAAATAAGCGCACATGAGGCAAGGGTCGAGCACAAGCCTGAGCGCAAGGGGCATTACCAAAAGAAGGGCACACAAGGCAAGAGCTGAGCACAAGCTCGAGCTCAAGAGGCATTACCAAAAGAAGGGCACACAAGGCAAGAGCTGAGCACAAGCTCGAGCTCAAGAGGCATTACCAAAAGAAGGGCACACAAGGCAAGAGCTGAGCACAAGCTCGAGCTCAAGGGGCATTACCAAAAAGAAGGGCACATGAGGCAAGAGCTGAGCACAAGCCTGAGCACAAGGGGCATTACCAAAATAAGAGCACATGAAGCAAGAGCTGAGCACAAGCCTGATTTTGGTAAATACTCCAGCCAACGGGCTTTTAAGCAAATGTTAAAATCAGTGCAACCTTAAGAGAGCAAGGCTTTATATTTTTCTTGAAAACCCAAAAGGTACTCTAGTGCGGCATCAGTTGTTGTTGGCCCATGTATGAACTTGTTACCCAACTAATTGACTTTGAATTTTTGATCTTTTTGTTGAATTTTCAATTTGAAAAATTTATTCAAAATTCAATATCTTTTTCATTGTAGGTCTAAAAATTATCCCCATTTAATGCCTTGATGATGTTAATATCAAACAAGCAGCTCCCCCACATAATAATGCCTTTGTCTTTATTTGTTGTAAGTTCAAACAAAATCATGAAAGACAATGATGTAGGGTGCCATTATGCTATTAAGAGCCAAACGAGCCCGAAAGACAAAAGTTCTTATAAGGAGTGTATTAGCTTGTTAAGTTGAAATTGCATAACGTAATTGATCATTTAGAGAGAATATTTTTAGATTCATGATTTACAAATCATCAAAAAGTTGTTTTAATTCTTATGACCAAAAAAATGTTGCATTATATTATTAGGTAAAGGTGATTTTTAAAAAAATCTCATAAATTTGTCATTTTCAAATAAATTCAAGTCTTTTTAAGAATCCTATAAATAGCAAAAGCATTAGTCGCAGACAAAAATCATGCATTTGCATCCCATACTTTGTTGTTATAATCTCATACTTTGGATTCTAACAACATAATACATAATGAAGGGACCTATGCAAAAACAATTACAAAATTCTAACAATGTATCATTTTTCAAGCCACATTTCAAATAAATTAAGTGATTACAATTAAATGATCCTAATAGCATGAATACACCTTGTGACATGATTAAGTAAGATGCATAATTGATTAGACTATAATCTATCCAAAAACTTTCAATTTTTCCTCATGTTTAATCTTTCCTAATGTGCATTGTTCAAATGGATTATTGAAGCAAAAAACATGAACTTATGAATCATATACCATTGCATTTTGATGGAATTCAAATCTCATTTTATTCAAGCAACATGTGGTCACTTTTCATTTGTGCAATTATGTGTATGATTTACTATAAATTTCAACTTTCTTCTTCATTTTCATATCTTTTAGGGATATTCACAAGAGTCAATATTCAACACTTTAATTATATTTTTTTGATCATTACAAATTTGGAATTATGTTGAATAATGTTTATATTCATTAATGAAGAACTATAAAAAGTTATTATGCATTTTACAAGTTCAATTAGTGTGTTTAACCAAGTATTTAATTTGATAAAAGAAATTATTTGTGTCCGCAATAATTCAATTGATCAAACTAGTGTTTTATTTTTCAATTTTCTCATGTTGTTCCAAAAATGGCAATTAGCCACAAGAGGTTTTAGCCAAATTTGGCTATAAAACAAATAGGGAAATAGAAAATCTAGGAATCCTATCACATGTTGGTGAACCACAAAAATCTAGTAGCAAAATACAATGATATTTTTTTTAAAACTAAAAGTCTACCCAAATCTTCCAAAAATCTTAGCAATTTCATAACTTCTTTGAAATGTGGCACTTTTTTTGGAATTTTTTCAAAAAGTTCCCTTACCATGTTGCTTGCAACCTTTTTTAATATCAAAATGGCAAAAATTTGCCAAAAAAAAAACCATTAGATCAAACCAAACTAAAATGTACTAATTGATTTAATTGAATTTTGAAAATATAATCATTATTGTCAACTGAAGTTCCAAGTGGTTGAATAAGAACAAAATATCATGTAAAGCATAATCCCTTGGTTGTACAATTGTACTGTCTATTCCCTTGTGTTATTATATAATAAGTAAACTATAATGATGTTGTTGGCCTCTTGGCTCCATCATCATTAAGGACATGGAAATTAAGTGCATTACCTAAAATTTCTGTATTGTGTAATCTAAAAAAAAAAATCTAACGTGTAAAGTTGAAAAATTACCTTTGCACTTGTGGATGGATGAAAGGCCAATGATAACAACTTAATGACATGAAATTTCACACCTTAAGATCCTAGACCTTTGCATATGGAAGGATCCATCAACAATCTCAAATGTCCCCCTTTGGAAAATGTCAAAACAAGAGGTTTCTTATCTTCAATAAAAAAGAAGGAAATATTCGTATGTAAAGTTCTCTATAAGGCATAAACATCATCACGTAGACATCCGTTGATCCTTGGAACTTATCCAAAAAATAAAAAATAAAGTAGGGGTGGGGGCATTGAGCCATTCAAAAATTTCTTTGGCTCACTACAAGGTTTTTAGGTTCCAATGCAAGGTCTTGTGCAAGCTTTCTAGGTTTTAACACTAGGTCATCTTTTAGGGGTAGTTAGCTTTGACATTATTGTGAACCTCTTGATGATGTCATTTTCTTCCCATTTTCATTATTGTGAAACTCCTATCACCCACACCTTTGACATCCTACTAGCACCTTCACTTGCATCTCAAGTTTCAACTTCCTTCCTTTTCATGCGTGTTTTTGAACCTTTGATGTGATGTTTAGCTCAATGCAATTCAAGAGGTTTTCAAACATTGCTATTGTGTTCATTGTGAACAAATTTGAGAAAACCAATTTGAAAAGTTTTGATGGTCATATTTTGGTAGAGTTGTGAGTTTAGTGGGAAGTTTGCAAGTGTGTTGTTGCGTTACAAAATGCGCTTTGGAGATTTAGGTTTCAAACAGTTTGTACTTGGTGTAACATGTTATTATTTGTGCAATACTTGTTCTCCATGTTATTTTTACCTTTCTTAACAACTAGTTAAATGTGTGTTACTTGCACATTACATATTCTCCAATGTTCACCAACATACTTGTTTTAATTGGTGGTTACTTGTGCATTACATTTAAATTGAATAAAATTCAATTAGATTTAAGCAAATGTTTGGAGAACTTGATTATTGGCCTTAAATATCTTCAGCTTTATATGTTAACCTACATATTTAAATAGGTTTTTTTTTAGTGTGTGTTGCATACAATTCATTTGCCAAGGCCACTAATGTCACACCTTCATTGATTAATGAATTTTGATATGATAATGAATTGGTTACTTGACAATTGATTTTGGAGGTTCTTGTGAACCTATAATAAATACACTACCAAACTTCACTACGAGTGTCACATGAAAAAAACCTATCACATGTGTTTAATTGGATGTACCTAATCTCCTTGATGATAAGGAAAAAAAGAATGTGGTTGCTATTACATTACCCAACAAGAGGTAACCTAAACTATTTTGGGTAGATAGATTTCACAAATGCACAAAAAGAAGGTAGTTTCTACAACTACCATTGTAACAACATACCCAAGACAATATTTTGCTTTTAAACACACCAAAACTGCCACACAAGTCAAGAGGGAAAACATAAGAATTTTTTTCTTTAACCATGAACAATTTCCTAGTTCTTCATTTTGTTTCACACACACCTACCAACACATACATATCCCCTTTCCCTCTTATATCTCCAAGATGAAATCCCCCTAGAATCCCCTCTTCATCCTACACTAAATCCCCGAGGACAATGGTAGATCCTACATTGATTTTTTTGAACTTGATCATATATATGTACCTAGGTCCTGGGGGGACACTAGTTTAAAAAGGTAGAAAATACATGAATAAAAATATAGTGTGCAATATATTCGTTGTTGGGTAAAAATTATAAGTTAATTAGTTAAAAATAGGGTACATTTTATTCAAATAATCAATTTTCTTATAATATAGGGTATGTAATAATATGAAATAATGGATAATTATTATTATAGGGTGGTTTTAATATGTATATATTAGAAAATTAGATAATAATAGGGTGATAAAAAAATAGGTTGGACAATTATCTAATACCCCCCCTAAAAATGATCATTAGATGCACGTAAATCCAAAACTTTACACTAAGTGTCCCAATATATTGGTTTTGACAATAGCCTACATGTTTTAATATGAATAAATATGTTGTCATTTCACAAACAAGTTTCAAATATTTTATTTTAAATTGTGTGTTTGCATGATTCTCAATTTGTGGGTGAGGGTTGATGTTGAACATGAAAAAGTTGTTAAGAAATGCAAGATAATTCACATAAATAATTGAAGTAGTATCTATTAGAGCAAAGTAACCAAAATATTGCTAACCAAACTTAGAAGATTTTTGTTGCAAAGCTAATTAAAAAAAGACTATTGAAAAATAATAACAATTGCATTAACAATTATAACTATTAAATATTTAAAAATATAAAAGGGGTTTGAACTAAGGAATGAAGGGTTTATTATTGTGAAGTGGTGTAATCAAGGTTGTCAAAATTGACATGACATGTCAAAAATGCATCCGTCGTCACATTGGCATTTGTTTTAGCATGTTAATTTGTTTGTTAGGACCAACATCAACCATTTCTTTTGGTGAACAACTTTTTTTTGTCAAACTAGTTTTGGTGATCAAAAATTTTTAATTACTCAATTTTTCTGTCTCTAAATTATATGACCAAAAAAAATTTAACACTAAATCGAACAACTAAAAGAAATTCGATCATTACTTGAAAACAATATAAGCATTGCCTAAAACTTTTAATTATCTAATCAATAGTAGTTTGATTTCCACCATTGATCCAATGATTTAAAGAACGTTGATTGTTGTTTTTTCGAACAATTCAATTACCAACTTGGGCAACCAAAAAAATTTGGCGATTGAATGACCAAAAATTTGGCAATCAAATTTTCAAACATATTTTGAAAAAAATTTGGTTGCCATTTGAAAATTCTCAATCATCCAATGGATGATAGTTCAATTTCCATCATTGATTTGGTGACTAAATTGTTTTATTTATTACCCAAAAAAAAATTGATTGTTTCCCAAAAACATTTGTCACCATTTGAAAAAAAAAAAATTGATCACTAAAAAATTGTGGGGATTAAAAAATGTTTTGATTCCCACATGGTTCACAATTTGACCAAATGACATAATTTTTAATTGCCCAAAATTGTCCCATGGACTTATGTTAACACTAAGTTGACTTAAGTTGATTGTATTTTGACATGACACAGGGCAATGTCAGCGTCCAAATGGACGTGTAACCTCCACATGAATGCCTAAACATTGTGATAATTCTAAATGTAATTCAATAGTTTCAATCATTGTGGGACTTTTTAAATGAAATAGGTTCACCCCATCTTATTCATTTCGCTTTGGTTAAAGTTAAGTCACTATAAAATCATTATGTAATTAACATCTTTCATTATTATGTTAACATGATTCACTATTAATTAAAGTAATTCATTATAATAAATATTTTTTCTTATGTTGTTTTGATACTTTAGGTTATTGTACTTTAAGTTATATCATAAGTTATATTACCTTAGGACATTTTAATTATTTCACCCTAGGTTTTTTTTGTTATTCTAAACTATTTTAGGTTATTTCATTGTAGGTTATTTTAGGCTATTGTACCTTAAGCTATTTTCAACTATTATAAGTTATTTTTATGTTATTCCACCTTAAGTTATTTTAAATTATTTTACTATAATATTTTCAATTATTCTAGGCTATTCAACCTTAAGCTATTCTAAGTTACTTTACCTTAGGTTATTTTTAACCATTATAAATTATTCTACCTCATATTATTCTACTTTAGTCTATTTTTAATTATTCTACATATCCAATGTTATTATACGTTAAACTTCATGTTATTTAAAGTTATTATACCTTAGGATATTTTAGGCTATTCTAAATTATTCTATCATAAATTATCCCATACCCTAAGGTAAAATAACTTATAATAGTCCACAATAAAATAACCAAAAATAAATAAATAAAAACCTTATAATAACTTATAATAGCTTAAAATAATAAAAAAATAACCTATGGTAGAATAACTTATAATACATAATGTGGAATACTCTAAAATAACCAAAAATAACCTAGGGTATAATAACCTAAAATAAATGAAAATGGCCTAGCATAAAATGGCCTAAAGTAACATAAGGTGGAATAGCCAAAAATATTTAAATGTAAAATAAGTTTTAAATAACTTATGGTGGAATAATCTAAAATAACCAAAAATAACTTAAGTTAAAATAAACTAAAATAATGTATTGTGGAATAGTTTAGAATAACTAAAATTTAACCTAAAATAATCAATAATAGCTTATGGTGGAATAGCCTTGAACAACCAAGAAGAGCCTAAAATGGTTTTGCTTAAAAAAATCTAAGGTCAAATAGTTTAGAATAGATTATAGTGGATTAGCCTAAAATAGTCTAAAATGGATTAGTTTAAAATAATTTAAGGTGAAATAAACTAGAATATCCTATAATAGATCAACTTAAAATAACCTAAAGTGGAATAGGCTAAAACAATTGAAAATAGCCTAGAATAGCCTAGGGTGGGAAAGCTTACAATTTTTGAAAACATATTATCATGGAATAACCTAAAACAACCAATAATAACTAGGTACAATAGTTTACAATAACAAAAAAATGGAATAGCCCAAGGTAAAATAACTTAAAATAACTTAAGGTAAAATAGCCAAAAATAGTCTAAGTTATAATAATTTAGAATAACCTATGTACAATATCCTAAGAATATTCAATATCGTATCACAAACTTCCCATCCCATGATTTGGTAATGGAAATTGTGTGAAAATCATTTTTCATTGGTTTGTACATTTTGCAAACAAATGTCATGTGTTTAAAACACAAATGGTCCACATATAAGTACGATGAAATTTTCATGTGGTATTTGTTTACATCCATTAATATCTACATTTCTTGCCTTATTGTTTTCCTTTCATTTTGATTCAATAAAAAATCCCTTTCAATGTCATTGTTGCAAGCAACATTGTGAAGGCATGCCACAATCTTGCTTGCCACATTCTAGTTCTTAAAGGGAACAATGAGGTCTTCAATGAAGTGTTTGAGCCTTTTTGTGAACATGACATCTTCTAGGAGGATGACACTTTTGAACACACTTTTGAAATCAACTCCCATGTCAAAAAATAAAATAAAATAAAATAAAAATAGATTGTGGGCAAGTCTTCTTTTCTTGTAATTGATTATATTGTTTTCTTTTGTTTAATTCTTTTGTTGTGTACTGATTATTCTCTTTTCCATTGATAGAAGCATGTCTTCACCAAGACCGAAGATATTGCCATTTTCTTGCATGTAACAACTTCCTTCCCAACCCTTCCTCTAACCCACTTTTGCCTCCATAGGCTAAGGCTCAAGCACAAGTTATGGCTTCCATGACTTCACCACCTTCATTTAGTGTTTCACCTAAATATGATATTGGTGTTTTTCAATACATTGATCATGATGGAGGCTTTGCATTAAGTTAGGCATTTTTATTTATTTTAGTCTTTTCTTAAAGCTTGGGGTGGATCCTACAATTCAGGGTCCAATTGTTGTTTGGATACCTTTAATTATATATTAGTTTGTTGTGTTGAATTAGATTTCCAAGTTTGTTTTCTAGCTTCACATCTTTTTCATAGTCTACATAGGAAATAATGAACATTGCAATGAATGTAATTTGGATGCAATGTAAGTTTAAATTCATGATATTCTTTTTTTTAATTCACTAACTAGGGGTACTTAATTAGATGTGCACTCATAATTTTTTTATTCAATTTAGGAGTCACATTGAATGGCCCATCTTCTAAATTAGGATAGAGGTGAAGTACTCTTAGCAAGTATGTAGGCATATTATTGGAACTTGATGTACCCTTTGATAATTTGTTGGCAACAAGTGGGAATAAACCAAGTAAAAAAAACCTAAGCCTTCAACCTCTTGCTAAAACTTGACAAAACAGTCCTCTTATAGGAAATCGAATGTGTAAGTCATGATGAACTTAAGTCATTGAACATGTTGTGGAAAATAGATTCATCTTGAGTTTGTTTGTATTCACTTATTCTAAAAACAACTTTTGTACATGGAAATGAAAAAACAACCATTGTGAATTTCCAATGGTGCAAAAAATCCTTCATGTTTTCATACACAATTTTACTTAATCTATCCAAATATGACTTCCTTGATCATATGCTCACAAAAACTTTTAACATACAAGATCATTTACTCAATTCTAATTTTAGCAAGCCTTTTAGCATGGAAGCATTTATCTTCAATCTTGCACATAATCCTATTTGACATGATTCCATAAGGTTGTATTGGAATAAAGTCCTACATCCATGTTTCTAAATAGTAATTACACATTGAAACTTTAATCAATAAAACTACACACACTTGTTTACAAAATGAAATCTAGCAAGCCCATTGGTTTGAGGTAACTAATCTTTAGTTTTCCTTTTAATGTTATACTAAACATTATAAAAGTTATGTTCTCTTGAATTTTGATTCTTCCTTGCAAGTTACATTGCAAAATGTAATAATTTATTTCCTTACATATACGCTATTACAAGGTCCTGCAAAAATGCACAAATGTTGTGTTATGATTATGACAGTCGAATGAATAATAGTTACCTATTGATAACTATTAATTACAAAATCAATTGAATAACATCTTTTTTTCAACTAAGCTAGTGAACCAAAAAACAAATTTAATCTTGCACACAACCCCTTTGTAATGAACATTGAAGAGTGATTTTAAAAAATGCATTCAATCTCCATTTTCAATCACTTTAATTTGCCACAACTTTTCACACATTGAATTGAATGACATTGAAAGCAAACAATGCACCAACGTCCAATATAACAAAGTTTTACTGAGAATGTTATTTTGTCAAGTTGGGCATTTTCATATCTATGTAAACATGATTGAAATTAACTTGGGATTTTAATGATACCTATTTATTCTACATATGTGTTGAGGTGAACTCATGGCAGTGTTTCATTTTTGAACCCACTACAAGACCTTCGCTCTTCTATTGGCGTTGTTTGTTTTTCCTCATCAAAGTCCTTGCAAGACCTTGGTGAAGTTTTTGGCATCATCTCCTATGTGTTTTTGATAAGCCTTAAAGACTTTCTTGCGTATGATAGTTGTGTTGCTTATCCAACTCATTGATTAATGTCAAATTGTGCACCAATGTGTCAAAATCTTTACTATATATGTTTCATATGCATCTTCCTCTAGGTTTGAAGCATTTTCTAACCACTTCTTACATATTGCATCATAAATTACTTCTTTTCATTCATAATGGAATCCTAAAAGGTAATTAAACTATTTTTGGAATTGAGTTTTGTAGTTCCAATTAATGGAATGTGTTGGCATATTTAGAAATGAATGAAATAACTTTAAATAGATACTCAAATTACTCCCTTGGAGGTTTATAATATCCAATTAAAATGGTGAAAATTATTACAAGCTATATGGGATTATTATACAATTCTACCTCTTTTTAATTGTTTTACATTTAATGAAGTTAGCACTTGTTGAATGTTATTCTTCAGAACACTCCAAGTTTTCACCAATCAAACATATAAGAGTTCTCAAAAAAGACAAGTTCAATTTTTTTTGGAGTTGTTGCCACAACAGTCAAAAGAACATCATATCCACATGGATTTCTTCTACACAATGTTATTTGGATTGTGTGATCACCATATCATTAGTTTGTGTTTTTTTGTTTAATGAAGAATAACATTTGATGCACTTTGAATGATAACTACAAAATGTGGTCAAAACCACCACAAAATCATGTTATTAGTTGAAATGATCTAAATATCTTTATCCATTTGTGTTTGTTGTAAAAACTAGTTGGTTTTTGAAGATCTTAAGTATGAAATATTTCAATAGCTATAGCAAAGATTATGGATGGATGGTTAGTATTTATCTATTTGGTTTCTCTTAAGAGTTGTTGGTGACAAAAATTTTCTATGAAATCAATTGTCCCATATCTTCCTCTCTTCACTCATTTATGTTGTTGCTACATTTGAGCTTGATTTTTCCTCCTCCCCTAAACCCTTTCACTTCAAACATGTTTAATTTAATGAATTTCTAATCAATTACCCCTTTTATCATCCATTATTGACTTTGTTTTGCACTTACTTTGTTCAATATGTTTTTTTTTCTTTGAATATCTTGTCATAACTATGTTGTTAGTTGGATGTTTGGCTTAACAAGCCAATATTGATGAAATATTACATATTTATGGGTAGTTTCCAAGAGTTCAAAAAGAGTTAATGGTCATCAAACAACAAATGAACAACATGCAACAAGTGTAAGACCCAATGAAGAACAACATAGAAGAAGATCCAAATGAAATCCATCAAGCGTAAGAGGTAGAGCTAAAGCAGATTGTGTTAGAATATCTAATTGATGATGTTTAGAATTAAAAACCCACTGTCACTAACCCACTTAACTTCTCATGGGAAGCTTGGTGTGCTTGATGACTTTTCCTATATAAGAACTATCATTCAACATGATCATCTTTTAGTTGCAAAGGTGTCTAAAGTTGAAGATAATATAATGGGCTTTGATGTTTGAAGTAGTGAATCATAAGTTACAAGTCGTAGAAATGGCATAAAGCGTCACACAATACATTCAACTATCTACTTCATTGATTAAATTCTTCCAAAAGAATGGATTCAGGTTTAAATATTTGTTTATAAATTAATGTCAAACTAAAGTTGTCCATTTCTAAAAATTAGATATATTGTTATGTGTTTGGAGTACTAATCTATTTTTTTTCCTTTCTTAGAATTGTGAATCACCTTCAACTTTATCCCTTATCTGTTTTGAGATAATTTTTGTATGACTCAATTTATTTTTCTTTTGTTATTTAGTGTTTTGGCAATTTTGGTAATTGTCTTCATTCCTTCTAACATCGTACATTTTATGTTTGCACAATGTATAGCCTTTCCACTTATGAACATGCAATATAAATGTTTCTAAATTTGGAAAATCATTAGGGTTTTGAATAGGACAAATGTACATTCTTTATGATGAATCTTCACTATATTTCATGTTTGCCAACTATTGTTTGATTTCCAAACATTTCTTTAAATTGAATTTAATGTCACAACCTCTCACATGAAATGTAAGAGCATGAGATCTATGAATGGAGTTGTGTGTCACCATATGGTGACTTGTGTCGCAAGTATCTTGAAAAGACCAAAGCAAGTGAATAAGTGGGCAAACAACTTTGTCAAAAAAACTCTTTTCCTTTAAATTTTGTGGGATAACATGTAGTCAGAAATATCTTAATGTTTTGCTAACCCCACTTAACTTAAATTTAGGACTTTGGAAACCATTACATGAAATTCGTAATAGTGTTGTTCAACATTAACCTAGATATTGGCACTAGGGTTGATGTGGTAAAGTATTTGGAACTGTAAGGAATATTCGAATATTTTCATGACATTGTGTAATATTTAAATTTGTCAAAAAATATTTTGGCCAAGTTGTCAAAGAATATTTTTATGATGTGGATGGAATATGCTAATGAATATTCCCTATGTTCATATTCATCTACTCGCATTCACTTGTTCACCAAATGACATTCTTGTTATCGGTGATTTAGAATAGAGAGTCAAAATGTGCAAACGTGAAAGCAAAGGCAACATGTTTGTGAGCTCAAAGCATAAATAAAAAATATAGTGGAATCAAAGTAGGAGATTTCCAAGAAACACAAACATGTTGGAGGTAAAATTGTGGAGTTGGAAGTGATTATGAACATGAATAAAAAAATAATGGTGGAATTGTAAAGCATTTCAAACAAAATGAAAAATTGTGTCCGCATAAATTTCATTACCTTGTAATTAGAGCTTTGAAACAACTAAACTATAACTATGTTATAATTATCCCATGGAAATACGAAGAATCAAAAAATAAAATGCCAAATAAAAAATTTGTGGAATTTTATTATAGTTCCATATTAGTCTCGAGATGACATGTATATATTTGAATGTATACACCACATATATAGTTTTGGTCAACCATGTTCAACTTTGTTAACAAGTTGCACGACAATCACATATGACAATTATAATACAACTAGAATAAACATTCATTATTATTTTCTTTCCAACTATTTTACAATCATTATATTGGATCTTTGTACTAATAAATAATAATAATAATTATTATTATAGGTCAGGCTACCATAACTTAGTCTAACATAACTAGAAGTTAATAATTAATAATTAGCTTCCATGGTATTATTTAATGATATTATTATCATTTTATTATACATTAATCACATTTAGATTTTAGATTAATATTTAATAAAATTATTTTTATTAATTATTATGAATTATAATAGTTAACATATTTAGTAGGTATAAACTATATTAGCATGGAATTACTCATTGCTTATTGTTAGTTAGTGATTAAACAATTTTGGATCTTTATTTTTGTTGTTTATTTTGTGTGATTTAAAACATCATGGGAATGTCAAGGTAAGCTTTACATTATGTTTCAACTCTAGAAGCAAAAGAACAACATAGAATAAACACAAAGCATGTCGAAATCACATTATGTGTTTTTAAGAAAATGACTTTTTATTTTTAAACTTCATATCTTCCTTGTTCCTTGTTCATGTTTAGCAATTTAAAGTGCTATGGGTGTGCCAAATCAATATTTACATTAATTAGGAATGGAAATCAATTCCTTGCTATCAAAAATTATTCGAGTAAAAAAATTACCATAACTCAAAATACGTGCTTAAGATGGTGAATAAACATTGAAACATTCAAAGTTTAAATGGATGAAGTTTCCGTAGGAAAGTTGTAGCAACTTCATGGGGATCATCAATTATGGCATGAAATGGGGTTGATTTTTGCATATTTACATCCATTGTGCAATGTAAATAGCTCTAAATAAGGGGCCCAACAATTACATTTTAGATCCTTAGTAACCATCATGTACATGATTTTTAAAAAAATACAACTTTAAAAATCATGTACATAAACCAAAACAAATAAGAATGCCCACCCAATATACGTAGTCCTATTAGCTAGTGGTAATTAGCCAAATATTCCTAAATAACCTCTAAATACTTTTAGTGGTATTGTTACTTAAATAGAAAAAAAAAAAACAAAAGAAGAAGTGGGAAACAAATGAAAATTGTTGTGACCTTGGCCTTAGGCTTACAACTAAAGCTAAAGCCATGAAATAGGATGTGGGTCAAAAGAATGTCCTAGATTCATGTACAAGTGTGAGAGAATTCTGAGGTGAGTACCAAACACTCCCAAGTGAGAATCACATTGGGAGTTGGAATCCCAAAGTGTTTTGAATTTTTCGAACAAAAATGTAGATAACAAACCTTGTCCAAATTGAGCCTTCTTTATACCTTTTCAATTGAACCTTTTTTTATATACCATTGAAAAGCTATTAAAGCTTAAATATTGAAAGTGCACTCAACATATCCATTTGAAGATTTACATATATGTTGTGACCAAAAAAATCATTGGGAGTAAAATTGGTAGTTTGATTTTTGACCATTAAGACCTAGGAAATAAAAGTTAAATGACCTTTGATTGATAGTTGAAAATAATTCTTCAAGGCTATGATTTTTTTCATTGAAGCTCCTCAATCAAACTTTTTATGTGTGAATTATGAGCTTACAAAGTAAGGGAACTCACAATTTGGTAGTTTTGGGATTCCCATTTGGAAGACTTGGGGAATTTGGACCATTTTGATGTAATCCCCACCAACAACCACAAGGTATATTATACAAAGGAGAGTGGTGCTCCTCCTAAAGGTTTGGGTTGTGTGAGTCAAATGAGTCTAGGTTTTTTATGATTAAGGGTGAATGCATGAACATGTGGATCAATTGGGATGTCATACTATAGTTTGATGCAAGAATGTGTTGTTCATAACCGTTTTGAGGTGTATCAAAATCAATATTTAGTTTAATTGATTTTAGTTTCAAATTATCAACTTGAATATGAAGATACAAATGTAATCATATTCTAAGAAAATATCCTTAAAAGTTACATGGGTGGACTTTTGAAATTGTAATTCATGGATTGTCCAAATAACAATGTGTTTATGTGTGGTTTTTTTGGGTTATTTGGTTTTGGAATGTTTTAAAGGATTTCATGTGTCTTTTTTTAAGTTACAATTTTTTTTAAAAATGAAGTCCTTTGGAAGAAATCTTATAAAAACTTCAATTATGAACTTTTAAATGGTAAAAAATGACCTTAATTCTTCTTTTTTTCAAAAAAATCCCCCAAAAGCCCATGTTTTAAAGATCCCTGCAAAAGCCACCATTTACATGGATTTTATTAGTTCATATCTATCACATAATTCCCATTTAACACATGACAATAAAATTGACTACTAATTTAATACAATAAAATGGATTTTATGAATGTTGACATGTGTCAAAATTGATCAACTCATTCATGCATTCACCCTTAAGTCATAACACCACTTGGCTTCAACTTATTCTAATCAATTTTTTGTTTGTGCACATTATTTTGTCTATGAATTTGCACAATATATGAATAGGATTAAACAATGTGGATCCTATTCATATATTAATCATTCTAATTTTTTTTGTGAATATTTATTGATTATCAAACATGATATGATAGAATTATGTAGTCACCCATATTGTATTTTCACCCCATGGTCAAACTTTGCCACAAGCATCCCCAACCATGTTAGGGAAGTTTTTTCAAGAGCTTTCCTTGAAGAAAATTCTTGAGATTTTCATCCTTCGTGGAACTTTCCTAATTGCCTCCTCAAGGAATTGTTCACCTCATCAAAAGGTTGTTTGCCCATGGGGAGTTTGCAACAATTTCATACATGATGGAACTCCATATGGTTCTTGAGAGGAATGTTGCTAAGATGCCTTGTTTAAGGGAAGTTCATTGAATTTTCATCCATTGTGGAACTTCTCTAGGTGTTTTGCCATGGAAATGTTCCTTGAATGTTTTGTTAAGTTTGTTGAATTTTCATCCATTGTGGAGCTTTCATGGATGCCTTTTGAGGGGAGCATCCTTTTAAATTCTTGCTCCATGAAGATGTGCAACTTTAAAAAAACAATTAAAATGAGATTTCGACTTTCAAATGAAAGGCTTATCCATACACCAATGTACCATATATCTTGTTATGTTAAATATTGTTTTCCTATCATAACTACATTTTGATTATATTGGTGTCAATCAAGAAAATTAAAGAAACATTTTTTATTGAACACCACTGGCAATATGCATATGTACTTTTGCATCAAAGATTGAATTATATATAATTTGTTGTAGTTGGATAATGCTTAAGGGGGGTACAATTTTCTTTCAATTTACAAAATATGTGAGCAAAAATATAGGGCCCCATATATCAGTTGTTAAGTAAATTTTTTAATTTTAATTAATTCTATAATAAGATTATGTTTATTTTGAAACTAAGATATAATTAATATATGGTATGCATTGTTCCCTCGTATTATATATATAACATGTGTATTAAAGATTTAAGCTATTGGTTGTTAGTAGGTTCATAAATGAACTTGATTAATAAATGATGTAATATTTGAATGTGGCAAAATGTGAAATGGGCATGGAGAAATTTGATTTGTGAAGGATCCCTCCACACTATTGATAATTGAATCATTTTGAAGAAACTTACACTTCATATGGGTATTTTGTTCTACCACCTCCCAATTACATAATTTTGATATATTTTTTATTAAATTTAAAGTGATTTAAATATGTGTAGAACAATAACTTGGGGAAAAAGGGATCTTCCACATAATACCTTTCAAACCAATACCTTTTTTGATGTAGGTGGTGTAAAATTTGCACATTTAGTTTTCCTTTAATTTAGGATAATGCATCCCTTCAAAGTAAGGGTCATTTTATTTGTAAAGAAGAACCCCCTTCACGTGCCCAATGTTTGCAAATTTACTATTGATCAATCAAAATAATCTATGGCAAACCAAACCTTGCAACATACCAAAAATAAAATTAATGTCATAAAAGCTAGAAAAATCCTCCCACATGATAAATGGGTGATTGGAGTTTAAAAGAGCACCTTGTGGGGTTCATTTTTCGTATTTGATGAGTACACCTTGTGTTTGAAACTTTTATTTTGTTATTTATTCATACATGAGATTATTGCATTTATCTACTTTATTAATCAATAAATATGGTAATTGATAAAGACCTATTTTTATTTTCCAAATTAAAAAATCTTTAATGTGACCCTTTATGTTCTTTATAAATGTTTATAAAAATCAAATGTACAATGTTATAAATGTATGTATGATATTGAAAGGATTTAAAATTGCCATTGGTTATATTATGGAACAATATACCTTGTAAATGGTGTGGCTTTATAAAAATTTCCCCCATATGTTAAATTTTCCACTTGAATATTCATGAGCTTGTCAAGCATAATATGTTCTATTCCATGACCTAAACAATGAAAATGGGTTGAGTTGAAATAATCACAAAACAAATCATGTTACATTGTACTTAAGCTAGTTTGGCTAAAAAATGTTTAATATATTTTTTTGTTAACTATGTTCAATAGTAAAATAAAATAAAATAAAATAAAATATTGTAATTATACTAAATATTAAAGCTATTGTGTTTGAAAACTTGATTTGAAAATTTGGCATGGTAGGCACGTATTTTTCAAAAAATTCAAAAATTCCCAAAAAAATTAATTAGTGCCTAACAAGCCTAGGTATTACAATAACATAATTCCAACATCTTGATATTTGACCCCTAATTTTTCATAAATCATGTTGAAGGTGTCCCACTAAAGCATTCAAAAGGAAGGAAAATATAATTAATAAATGTGCAACATGTGTGTACATGCACCATGTAACACAGACACACACACACATATTTCAAAATTTCATATTCCCAACTGAAATATTTTAAAGATAAAAAATCAATTTGAAGGCCTAATTTACTTAATAATATTTTATAAATTTACCTCCAAAATAATTTACAAATACCTTATTTGAATTCATATAATTTGTACTCAAATGATAGTGACCACATTAGGGTACACATCAACATATGCATAGGTTTTAAATTTAAAAAATTGCAACTTGTAAGATTAATGATCGTTAGAGCTAAGAAAATACAATTTGAGAATAATGATTATTTTTTATTAAAAATTTCTGAATCAAATTTGATATTAAAAAAAATATGTTTATTAAATTTATCACATCATAATCTTGTTTTAGAGAATGATGACATTTAATAGGATGAACTTCCAATGGAGGACATTGGTTCTACTCTTAATCATTATTTACAATGTTATGAATCACATAGAGGAGAAAAGAGAAGAAATTTAAAATCGAAATACATGTGGAGGTGTTTGCAAAACATTGTAAAACATTACATTATGAACTAAAAGTTTTTTAAAAACTTGAAATCATTTGTTACATTAGTTGCTAACCATAACATATTTTATCTGAATGAAAGGAATGGAACTAATATCAACAATTTTGTTGTATTCAACTTTAATTACTTACCATTTTTTTTATTTTTGAAGGAAATATAATTGTTGCACAACTAGGTGAAATGAATTGGGACTCACGATGACACACCCCCAAAGCTTGCCACAAGTCATTTGGGGTAAACTTTCCAATGTAGTGTATTTGTAAAAGATTTTAAAACCTTGGGGCTTGCTTTTTAGTTCTTCACAATAGGACAAAGGGATTAACTTTGGAGTTTAATTAGAATAAGTCTAAGACAAAGCGACATTATTCATGAATGTTTTTTGGTCACATCAATTACAAACTAAAAAGATGATTTGTGTAATTGGAACCAAAATTGGGTCATGAACTAGCCATAGATTCACCATGGCCCAAAATTCAAAGAAGGATCATTTTCCTCCTAGCATATTATGTATATTGTTGTGACACCTACATCAAAAGGGCAAAAGTCCCAAGACTTTGGGGACTCAACCCTAATTGTAAAACAAAGGGTATTTCAATATTTCAAATTGTTTTAACTCTTTCAAACCAAATGGGACATATGACCTTGTTTCCTAAAAATCATTTTCCAAAGCCATATCAAGCTTTTAATTTGGACATGATTTGCCCCTCCAATCGCACTATGAATGCATAGAACATTTGAAAACATTTCAAAACACTTGGGAACATATTTGCTTATACTTTTCAAATCAGAATTTCTAGCCATTATGTTTGTTTGAAAATGCAACCCCATCACATTGTAGCTTGTATTGAAATATTTTCTACAAGCCAAAAAATAGTTGATAATTTCATTATGAGCAAATTCAAACCTCCAAATTACCTTATGAACATTGGGGATTCTTCACAAGTTCGAATTTTTAAAGTCAAAGTTCAACTTGGGAGTCCTAATCCATGCCTTCTTTTGATTATCACACACATTCACTCAAACACTTTCATTTCTTGTAGGAAGGTGTTTGCATTCTATTGCATTCATTCTAAGTTTTGATACCTTATTCAGATTGATGCTAGAATTGGAACTTGAAAGCTTTGAACTTCTTAGGAAGGACAAACACCAAATGAATAAAAGTTTCCAAAAACTAGTACCAAAAAGTGTTTGAAAAATGAGAATGGGTTCACACATTCTTGCAAACCTATTGTTGTTAAAAGTAGTTCCTATAAAAATATTTTCAACATTAAACCCTTTTTTACCTCCCTTTAATGCTTTGTTGAGTCATTCAAGCTTTGCATAAGAAGATCAAAGAGAGAAGATGTTTTTGGAAATGAATGTGCTTTCACAAATAAAGGAATCCGAAAAGTTCAAAATTAACAAATGACCATTTGGAGATTCAAAATTTAAAAGGAAGGTTTGATTTGGGGACCACCATATGGTGTAATGATAGATATTAATAATGTTTGCTTCATTAAATGATCCAAAAAAAAAAAAAGTTTGCAATGTTTTGTTCAGAAAACTTGATCCTAACCACCAAATTTGAAAAGTTCAAAATTAAACAATTTAATCCAAAATTAGTTAAATACATATTGAGTCCCATAACATTTCATGTACAAGATCATGTTTACATAGAATATGCACATTGCCCTCACATTCTATGTGGTTGTGGTTGTTGATGTTGAGGCGACAAAAATGAAAACATCAAGGGAAGATAGGTGGCTCACGAGTGATGTTGGGTATTGGTCCCGTTGGGACATAAAAGTCTTACACCTAGTACTGCTTCCTTGAGAGTTGCCCTCTCACAAAAGGAAGCAAAGCTAGGTGTAAAAAAACCATTCATGTTTGAAAGACAACAAATACCCAATTCACCACTCATGGGCCAATGGTAGTTTGCTTCGCCCCTTCACTTTTCCCTCAACATTAAACAACCATGATGGTGGGCAAATACAATGAGAAGGTACTACTATCTATCAAGGAAGCTCTCAAGAGGACGGGGTGCGCAAAGTGAGAGAGAGACTTTCATGTCCGAAATAATTGAGCAACTTGTTGAAGTTGGGTGGTGGGAGCAACTTGAAGGTTAGGTCTGAAAGTTGGGGAAACATTTTAGTCATTCTTATTTACAAAGAAGAAGAGAAGAAGAAGAAGAAGAAGAAAAGACCAGAAAAAAGGAAGTTGGTTTGGGAACAAAGTGTGACTAAGTTAGACCTCCTTTCCACCCCTTTTTCTTTTAGGGTTATACAGCCCACCTCCTTTTGCAAAGGTAACTGGACTTATTAGCACAGAACAATCATAGGACTTGGGAGATTCAGTTCACTGGGCTCTTTGGTATGACTGTATACTTTTGCATGGTGAAATATAAATTAACACTAAACATTTTTATGCTTAAAAAAAACAGCATAATTTTAAATCTAAAAAATGAATTTATAAATGAATTTATTTATTATTTAAAAATTTTATATACATTTTTATAAAAAAAAATTTAAAAAAAATCCTCTAATCGGTGTCTAATTGACAAGTTAACTGGTGATTGTCAATTGAGTAGTTGAAAAACCTACCCTTATGCAGAATCAATGGTTATTACCAAGGTTAGAGGAAAACCTCTTGAATGTGTTCCAGTTAAATTGGATGGAACCTTTAGCGAAGTGGTTCCGAGTTTTAGACCAGTTCTTTGATTCAGTTCACAAACCTGCATGCTTAGAACTGGTCCAGTTCCAGTTCCAGTTCCAGTTCAACAAACCTGCAATGCTTAGCCTCGTGTTGGAACTTGGCCCCAACTGGGCCACAGTGAACCGGTACCAACCAGCACTCGATGAAGGATGGATGGTAAAGTGGTCATGAAACGGTTTTTCTGTTGAGTTCCAGTTCTGTAGCTAACCTGGACTGTGCTGGGACTGTGCTAACCCTGGAACAGAACCAGACCAGTTCTACGGAACTGGAAATACGGAACTGGTGCCCCACCTTAACCAGACCAGAACTGGAACTGGAACAAAGATTAGGATTGTTGTTGTTGTTGTAGCCCTCCTTCCCTTTTAGTACTTCTTAGCACACATGTTCCTTCTTTTACACACATGATCCTTCTTTTACACACATGTTCCTTCTTTTACACACAAGTTCCGGTTCTTTAGGGAAATTGTCAAGACCTTTTTTGCAAAAATGTACTGGTAGGGAAAGATGTACTGTATCTTTTTAGTCACATTGGTCATTTTTTAACCAATCACACTAGAGTGGTAACTACCTAACTCTAGGTCTAGGGGATGGTCTGGTTAAGGTTGTGGATATGTACTAAAGTGGTTAGTAACTAGAAAATTTGATCTAGGGTTAGTCTGGTTAAGCTGGGCTTTGAACTGGACTAGATTTGAACTCATTTTATTTGAATAGGTACCCCAAGCTCTTCATGTTTACGGATTTTTTTTCCTTCCATGGCTAGGGCAAAACCCTATTCCACAGACCTAGTAAATTATTATTAAATAATTTTTTATAAATAATTTTACAATAATAATATTTTTTTTTCTGATATCTAAAATTTGAGAATTTTTTTTTTAATTAGAAAATTTAGTCAAATTTGCACTAGAAAAACAGAGTTTTCCAAAAATTTCTACTCAATTTCTTGGTGGAAATTCGCCAACAAAAACACACTAGTTTTAAGTTCTGTTCTTGTTTTCTTTTTTCTTGGTGGATTTTTGCCGAAAAGAAAGCATTTTTGCCAGATTTCGATTTTTTTCTTAAAAATTGAAAATTTTGTCAGATTCTAGATTAAGTTCCAGTAGATAGGCAAAAATATAAAAGAATTATTTATTAATTTATTTTTCACTTTCATCAATTTTCTCACAATCATATTTGGTTAAGTCTTCCCATAAGATGATTTAGCAAAATTGGGAATATTTAGTCACATTCGGATATAAATGGAGATGTCAAAGTAAAAAAAAAAAACTTAAAACATTCTCCATATTTTTGGCTACCCACTTGAACCATAAGGAGTAGAAATTCAGTGATTTTTCCAAATTTTTTAATTCCCTCAAATTTTGGCGTTTGAGCACTTACTTCATTTTAGCAATTTTAGCAATGACTTCATATTCACGTATGTATTGGCAAAATTTCTCCAGTAACCCCATTTTTTTAAAAAAAAGAAAAAAAGAAAAAAAGAAAAAGCATTATTTCTAAACTTTGAACACAAATAGTCTTCCTCTCTCCCCCCACCCCCTGTCCTTCCTACCTTGGACCACACCGACCAGGGTAAAACCATGGTTAAAAACCCAAAACCCAAAGTGAGAAAATATTAACCCCCCAAAAAAGTTAGATTTGAACTCAAAGACCCCTGAATTAGTCTAAGCATGGGGGGGGGATATTTGCAATTTTTTTAAGAAATAATTTAAATGAATTTTGAGATTTTAACCATGGTACCAACATGGGTGTTAGTTGGTTGGTTGGTTGGTTGGTTGGTTGGTTCACCCCAAGGACCTACCACACTTCCTCCCTCACCACCCTAACCCTTTTTGTTTCCTACCTTCTTCTTCTTCTTCTTCTTCTTCCTTGATGGGCCAACAAACCCAAAAAAAAAAAGGCAGGAAAGAAGTGGGTACTGGGTGGGTACCTACCTACTTACCTACCTACCTATCTATTATGATTGCTTCATAGATTCTGTCCAGTCTGACTGTCAGTCAGTCCTTCTCTCCCCCCCTCCCTTGACTGGTCTTCTTGCATGCTCATCACTCACTGCAGTTCTCTGCTTCCAGATTTAGCTGTTCTGACACATCTCTCTCTCTCTCTCTCTCTCTCTCTCTCTCTGTGTCTGTGTCTTTCTAGAGAATTGTCTGGGTCTCTCTTCTGCCTACTTCTTCAAATTTACTCATCGTCTTCAAACTTCTTCTAAGCTTTTGACTAGCTCAGATTCTTTTGCTGGTCTTCCACCTCCCCCCCCCCCACACCCTTTTTGTTTTGACTGGCAATTAGATCAACTCTTTTTTGGGTTTTCCCATTACCATTAGCTGCTCTTGTTCTTCTGCACTACTTCTCTCTTCAATCCCCTCCTCCCCCATGTACACATCTACTCTCTCTTTCATTCATAATACACTCTCTTATCTCTCTCTCTCTCTCTCTCTCTCTCTCTCATATCTCCTTCTGTCTGTCTGGTGTTCAGTCTTTCACAATTGTGGGCTTTTTGGGTTGCCTGATCTTCTGCACTAGTTCTCTCTTCAATCACTCTCTCTCTCTCTCGCTCTCTGGTGTCCAGTCTTTCACAATTATGGGCTTTTTGGGTTGCCTTATCTTTACTCTTTTCTAATTTTGCAACAAACCCAATTTGTCAGACTTTTGTTTTTATAATGAGCAGCTGCAGTAGTTACACTAGTTCTCCATTTGTGTGATATTGATCAGCAGCTTGACGCTCTTTTAATTTGTGCACTCCAGCTGCTTTTTAATCAAGCTTTGTGTTTGTTTGGTACTCAGTCTTGTTTGTTTGTTTGTTTGGTTTTGTTTTGTGACTGACTATATGCATGCTTTTGTAATGTTTTTGTATTGTAAGAAGAATTTTGCTGATGTGCTTGGGGAATTTATCTTCTGTTGAAACTCTGGAGAGAAGCTGTTGAAGGAGAAGAATTGTAGCTGGAGACGAAGCTTGCAAGAAAGAAAGAAAGTTCTGAGATCAGATCATGAGGCCAGAAAAGATTCATGAGAGCGTTGCAGCAGAAGAAGCAGCAGCAGCAACAGCAGTGGTGCCATCCTTTTTCAAATGTCCGATTTCGTTGGAGCTTATGAGGGATCCGGTGGTGTTGTGCACGGGACAAAGCTACGAGCGGAGCAGCATCGAGCCATGGCTAGAAGCGGGGAACCATACATGTCCAGCGACGATGCAGACGCTGGCTTCCTTGGAGCTCGTGCCGAACCACACGTTGCGGCGTCTCATCCAGGACTGGTGCGAAGCGCACGGTGGCGGCGGCTCGTCCGGCGCCCTTGTACGACTCCTCCCGACTCCCTCTGTGCCCGTGGCTGCTGATACCGTGGCCAGAATGCTTCGCGAAGTGCAGAGTTCCGTGGATCCGCTTCCCAGTCTGAAGAACATCAGGTCGGTGGCTCGAGAGAGCGAGAGGAATCGCAAATGTATCCAAGAATCTGACGCCGTTTCCGTGCTCGCTTCGGTGATCGGTGGTGCTCTAGAACTCCGATGTAAGTACTCAATGCCAGTAGAAGAAGAACAAGAGAGGAAGAAGAAGAAGCAGCAGAGAGTTTCTTTCAGCTTAGAGGCTTGTGAAGAAGCGCTCGCCATCCTTGCGCTTCTTGAGGTGGGAGCAAACAGACAGCAGCTTCTGACGCAGAGTTCGGTTGCAACCGTAGCTTGGTTTTTGTGCAAAGGAAGCTTGGATGCCAGGGTAAATGCCGCAACCGTTCTTGCGGGAATCGCATCGGAAACGGAATCGTCACAGAGCAGCAGCAGCAGCATCGGAGCGATGCCGGGAGTGCTTGAAGCTCTAGCCAAGTTGTTGCGAGAGGAGTTCTACCCAAAGGCCATCAGGGCCGGCTTGAAGGCTTTGCTTACCATCTGCATTCCAAGGAGAAACAGGATTAGGGTTGTGGAGGTTGGAGTGGTTCCTTTGCTCATAGAGCTTCTTCCAGATGCCAAGAGAAGCAATGTGGAGCTTGCTTTAGGGGTTCTGGAGCTTCTCTGCACCACAGCAGAGGGAAGAGCAGCTGTTGCCAATCATGCCTTAGCCATGGCTGCTCTAGTGCACCATCTACACACAGTCTCCAACTTGGCTACAGAACTCAGTGTTGCAATTCTCTGGTCAGTTTGCAAAGCTTCACCAGCTTGTTTGGTGGCAGCTCTGCAGTCAGGAGCCTTTGCAGCTTTACTGTTGCTCCTTCAGCTTGACTGCTCACAGCGAACAAGGCTCAAAGCCCGGGAGCTTTTGAAGACTTTGCGCAGCCCCTGGATGGAAACTCTGTGTGGTGTTAGCTCTCAGCTCGAAACTATTACGGCTCTTTAAACAAACACCATGTTTAGAACTACTTCCCCATGTCCAGAAATTTTCATAGGCAAAGAAACACACTCTTTGGTGAAGAAGAAGAAGAAGATGTCTTAGGTGAAGAGGATGTCCTCACCTAAAAGACCTCCTGGAGATGAGACGCCCGATTTACCAAAAGACACTGTCCTTGTAGGTTTGTATCATAGGCACCAGATGGATGGTGCAATTTTTTCCAGAGGAGCAAGACTCCCTGTTGATGTTACAAAGTTTCTGGTGCTTGTTCCATTGATTTCTTCCAGAGGCTTTCTCTGCCATCAAATCTCTGTGAACAGGGCTTCCAAGCATTGAGGTGCACAGCAAAAGTAGGAGAGCATAAGAACCTTAAAAGCATAGTACAATTGACCCCATGTTCCACTCCAGAAAGTGGTGATGAAGTAAATCCTAATCTTTATTCCCAATGTCTCCAGTATTGATATGATGGAAGAGTTCCACAAACTCTTACAGAGCCTTGGATATGTCTCAGAGTCCATGCACATTTACAGCGCTTTCTTTGGATCTGTCTTTTCTGCACTGCATGGCAAGCTTATGAATCAAAGACACAAGTCACAATCTAAATCTCAACACCATCTCGGTTTGTCAGAAACACAAATTCATTGGCAATAGATAGGAAATGATTCAAAACTTCCACACTAGGTAACAGGATCCAAAAGAACCGCGAATAGGAAATGATTCAAAACTTCCACACTAGGTAACAGGATCCAAAAGAACCGCGAATTTTAAATGATTCAAAACTTCCACACTAGGCAACAGGATCCAAAAGAACCGCGAATTTTTTTATGACCGCTTGACTGCCTTGTTTCTTCCCTTAAGGAACCAGAATCCTGTACTGCAGCTGTGACCCTAAATTTTCACCTGCAAGATTTTACATCACAAATCTCATCCAGTGATCAAGAATAGCATTGGAATGGTATTTTCTTACAGTGAAAATTGCAATTCCCTTAGAGACTCATTATTGCTCAGTTGAAGTAAGAAAAAATGGACAATTGATCGATATTCTTGTCAACAAGATTGCACAAATATCCCCACAATGATGTTTTGAAGATAACATAACCTTGTGACAGCTGCTGCTCACAAAGTGAGACTATCAACTTCATCATCTATATAGCAGTGATGAACACATGAGCTAGCAATGCATCCCCCTCACTTCATCAGCTGCAGGTGTGGGTGGGTGTAGTTCAATCTATAACAATCTGCCCAAAATTTCAGGCAAAGCATAATACAAACATCTGCATATGCAGAAGAAATGGGAAGACTCAATGATGATGACATTGGATAGTGCGTCAACAACATAGTCAATAAATAAAAAGTACATATGCTCATTGACAATCTGCCATTCCTATCAGCTCCCAATTGAGGTTGTAACTCTATATGCAATCAACATAACCAAACCCAGACTACACCCACCCTGTGAATTATCATTAGCCAATAACTCCTCCCAAAACTGCAGGTCAGGCAACCATGAAGATAACAAGTATTTTTCTGAAGAGAAATTCATTCATTGCAGTTGTAGGATCAGGTAAACATCACCGTCCTGTAGTGTTCAGAGTGTAACATCATTATAGACACTGCTCCCAAGTGACTGCTCAACACAATGGCAATCGTATCCAAATATGGCTCCAAATTTGCGCACTCACACAGCTAGACTGGCAGAAACCCACTAGGCCTATTCATGTCACTATCTGTTGGATTTGGCTTCTTTTGTCCCTCTTACACTCTAATTGCCTTCACAGTAAAACCTTGCCTTCAGGAGGAGAGTTCTGGAGTTGAGCATCTGCAGATTCTTAGTGTACAGCAGACCAAAAATCATGTTAATCAAATTGCTGGCGCAGGTGCATTTCTGTTTCACTTTTCCAGGAAGAGTGAGTGGACTGGCCTTTCATGCGCTTGCTATGTTCCTTATCTTTCACCTTGGAGCCCCTTTTCTTCTCAGTAGGTATTGGAACAGTTACTGGCCGGTCTCCACATAAGGGGCACACCATGCTCTCTTTCACCCCAGAATATGTTTTTGGCACTCCACATTGCAGACACATTCTATCCCGGCACCCAGAAACTCCAGTTTAAACACATTTACTTCACAGTGAGGCAGGAGATAAATACTGATGTGTCCATGTGAATTTACATAATCTCTACAACCCTGAACTGCTGTGCCACACATTTCCTTATGTGGTGAGAGAATCGATTCAAACAAATAAATATATTTGCAAAGGGGAGTAGAGGAATCAAAATACCTCAGGAGGCTTGCTGCTTCATCTGGAGGAGGCAAGCCTACACTTGGATTCCGGTGTACAGATTCCTCTAGTGGTTTGTTGGAGTCATTCACTAAAAGGGCTTTTGCCTCCAGTACTGCACCTGTTTCCCACCACTAACAACATGCTACATAAGGAACTCCAACAAAATCTCAAACTCTTCTTTTGCATCTTTCCTCTTAACATCAAATACAAAAAAATAAATGGAACTGGGACAACACACACCTCTCTGAAATGTCTGGGATCAAAAAAGCATGAGTACCATTCATGACAAATACTCAATGAAGAAAATGACTTCAGTAGATCTAGTTTGCCTGAACCTGACCAGTTTGTTTCAGGGAATACAGTCCAAATCTTGCACCCAAGTAAGTTGCAGAGGAAACCAAGATCCATGATTTACCTGTGGATGTAGGGCGCTGCTCCTGAGATTCTTTTGGCACATATTTGGCAACTGATTCAGTGAAGGATGAAGCTGACCTTTGACGAGGTGGGCGAGTGGGAATTGGATCTGTTGCATGGCATTTCAAAAACTCTGGAGGTCCTGCAACCTGGAGGCAAAATAGCTTTGGCATTGTAAAGATCATTGGGAACATTCCATGAGACAGCAGTGAAAACCATTAATGTGAGCATCCTTGTCATTCTAAGGAACCCAACCCTATTTTTGACATCACATGAGGAGATGTCCCCTTTGGTCTCTGCCCTTGACTCATGCTACCTTCTGATGAACCTTCCTTCCTTCATTGGACCAATTCAAGAGAATTAGGGCTGGAAAAATTGTACCAGACCTCAGAAAAGATGTGAGTTGCAGAGGGCAGTAAAGATGTTCGGGCAGCAGACACATCAGGTGGCAACCAAGGCTTCGGCGACTGTACAGGGATGGCCTCAACCTCTTCTTCCTCTTCTGAAGAATAGCTGTCTGCTGGTAACCTTGATTCATCCTCCTCAGATGTATACCCTTGAACCAATGCTAAACTCATCTGGTACCAACTGCTAGCAACCCCAGATCAAAGTTGCTTCCAAAAAAAAAGAAACCCTAAGCAGAAGCCCTAAGCAGAAGAATTCTTTTCAAGGGTTCTCTCTGAATTATTTTCATTCTAACTCTCTACACACACACACACACACACACACATACATGCAAGGGTACGCAATTTGGTTTCAACGACATGGAAACTCACACTTGGAAAAATCACAAAGCCTCGTTTTTTATGCAGAATAGCAGACCGATTTTGTTTGACAAGGAAGGCGACGACCGACCTCCTGCAGCTCACTAAACCCTAATAATAGGGCGAGGGCGATCCTTTGCTGCCTGTTGTTGGTTATCACATAGGAGCCTCTACCAAAACTGGATCAGATTTGCTATCGCCATTGCTCCAAAGGGAAGAAAAACATGCCTATCTACCAAACAGAAAAGCCTGTCGTTGCCACTTCCAAGAATGTCGACGCAGATCCAATTCGCGTACTCCAGGACGAGGACTGAAGAAGCCCCGCCCTCCCGCGAGCTTCAAAGCGCGTCCCGGCCAAAGAGAATCAGCACCCAGCAGCGGACGATGAAGGATGGATGGTGAATGGACAGAAAATTATTTTCTGTTGGGTTCCAGTTCCATAGTTAACCAACCATGGTGGTTAGGCTCAGTTGCTATTTAAATTACTACCTACTTACTGACTCGTAAAAAGTAAATAACCCACCCACAAGCTTGGGGTTATTCAGAGGTAGGTAGTAAAAAAACAGCCCTTACCTATATATATAGACTATCTAGTTACCCTATTAGTCACCTATTTTTTTCCCTACCTAGTTATCTCCCTACATATAGGACCTACTTTTTTACAGAATAGGTTACCAATTTGAAACCAGATTTTAACTCAGTTGAGGTTCATCCACCAACTGAAGTCATAAGGGACATCCAGTGGATGATGGTGCACTGGTGGGTGCTGGTTCACTTTGGCAGTTAAAAGCCCAGATTTCTTACTACAAGGGAAAAGGGCCTTTCACAGGGTGTTCAGTACTTAGGGATAGGGCTGTCTAGGGACCTCTATGGCTGAGGAAACGGCCCTTAACACCATTTTCTGTACTGTGTCATGGTCTGTTTTAAGTACCTATATGGGCTGGTGTAACGGGTAGTTAGGAAAAATAAAATAAAAATAAAATATAGCTTACCCTATTGGTCTATGCAGGATTGTCTCTTTTTTCCAGTTGCCCGTCACCGGATATTTTTTGTTTAAGGGCAGATTTTGACATGTTCTTCATTTGGGAATAAGGTGTATATTTATTGGACATGATATAAATTGTAGTTATGGCTAGATTTATTTATTTATTTTTAGCACCCCAATTTGTAGTTATGGCTAGATTTATTTATTTATTTTTAGCACCCCAATTTGTCTTGCCTTATTTGGGTCAAAAAACTGAGGTGGTAGGTTGGAGAAACCCTAAAATGCAAGAGCTAGAGGATTAAGAAATAGTTCATAGAGGGTAGATTGTAAAGGGTTTAGGGTTTAGGGTTTAGGGTTTCTCTAAGTGGTGGGATAGGGAGCTTGATGAGGACAAGCAAGTCGTGGCACAACACTTTAGATACGTTTGTAAACAAATGAAGCATTGTAATAGAATAAGATGCATCAAAAGTGTTTTTCACAAATGTGAAAAAGCACAAAAAGAAAGGACGAGGTGAGGAGCATTGTGTAACGCAATCCAAATGCATCATCACAATGCGTTTCATCAAACATGGATCTTGAATCCTTCATAGCTTGCATCACCGCAATGGATTGTGCAAGTCGCTTTGTTGTTCTAAGTTTTGTAGGAAAAATTTGTGAAAAAACGATTTAATATTACATTTGTTGGATGCAAAAGTAAGTCCACCAGAAGTAGGAAGGAAGGAATGGAAGGAAAAGAAGGAATGAGAGTGAAAGAAAGAGAGGGAGGGAGGGGGTGGAAAATAAGTTATTGAGGTGTGGTAGGGATAAAACATATCATTACAACTTCATCATCTTCTTTAGCAAACCAGAGTCAGAAGAAGTGCTCACTTGGTTAAGGGTTTTTTCTTCGTTTCTTTGGAAAATCACATATGTTTGGTCTACCCAAATCCTTTTTGAAAAGCATACAAGGAAGGAATATGTGCTTGTCAAGCATGAAGGCCACTTACTCTTGTCATGGGCTTTGCCTTATTCTTGGCAATTATATGCCATGCACAATCATCAATGGATCTATGATTTAACTTTTGTTTCCAATGCATAATTCAAAAGTAGATTTTGTTGATTGGTTTGTTTTGCTAATGAATGGGTGTGTTTGGAAATTGAAAAATATTTCTTTAATTGCCTCAATAAATCTATGGTGGTCAAAAGAGTAACATGGTTTTTGTGTTAAATAGTGGCATGACAAACCAATCTCATTCAAGCTTTGGGATCCATTCGAATTTTACTTATCTTGTGAATAGACATTGCAAGTAAATATATATGTCTTGCACAAAATAACTCAATTGGTTTGACATCTAGTAAACATGCAATTTTGGCACTATTAATCACTTTGCATTTGTTGCACAACCTATCATAGTCAATGTAACCAAACTTGATGGAGGGATAATAAGAGCATGATGACATACACCATCCAAGCTTGAAGGAGTCTTACATAATTCATGTATAGTCTCTTGAATTATGTTTCTTGAATGCTAACCAACATCATGATTGAATCTTCCCATTGCTTTTGGAAACTTAAGATGTAGATTTTGTAGAATCATTCATCCAAAAAAATGGGGTTTGTTATTATTTATTTCTCTACTCCTTTTATTAGGAGCTGATGAAGTCAATGGTTAGTCATGACAACTCTTTCATTGTTATTCTTAATGAAGGTGACCATTTGATCTTTTGTGAGCAGCTCTAGTAGGCACATATTCTATTTAGACTTATTCTATGTTTACTAACAAACAATATAAATTATACTCCCAATAGTACATACAACACATACAATTTGTTATTTTAACCCATTCAAGTTCTATTACAAATTGCATTCACACATTTTTATCATTATTATATTGTTTCATTATTTCCTAGATTCTTGATTATTCTTGTTAATTAAAATTTGTGATTAGATTTTAATCATTCCAGTTTAGAAAACACAACAATTTTAGAATATATTCACTATTTTTTCATCAATATTCTAATATTTTCTTTATTCAAAAGTGAACATATCAAACATATGTAGTATAAAGTGTAGAAATAAAAAATGTAAAACATGAAAATATGTTGTTCATAGCCTAACAAAACTTCAAACTACATATTGTGTCTCTATTTTATTCTCTAGCAACTCTCTAAATCTATGTGTGTGTGTATCAACAATTTTCCCACCTTCATCACAATCAAGATCTAAATCCTCGTTCCTTTCCCTCCAAAAGTAATTTGAAATTCAAAATTAAACAAATGTTTAAATCCTATTTTGTTGAATCTCTACCATTCATCGGGCAACAAGTTTTCATAAGGTTATGACTACACTTATTGTCATGTTATTTTCAAATTGTTGTTCTGGAACTGTCTTTACAATTTCATATATACATAGTTTCCTACAATTGTAAATTAGCCTGGAAATTATGGTGTAAACACTAGGATGGAGAAATGGTCATTATGTGCACATGTATGTGTTTGATTTTATAATAAATAACAATCTACACAATAACAAATCAATGAAAGGAGTTGACATTTACGATGGTGCAACAATGATCTTTTTGAATGATCCCCTTATCATTTTATTATGGGAGACTTGGACAAAACAACTCAAAACAAAAATGTTTAGATATATGGTTTTGTTGAAAATCTTGGGCAAATTATTACATACTTGTTTACAGCCATTGTAAGGAACTAATTAGGGAGTCATGTAGCTCATTATTGATATTGATGATGAAGGTGATACTCTAACATTTTGTGAACAACATTCATAAGGTTACGACTACATTATGAATTTTCATTTCTGGTTTTCAAAATGTTGTGGAGTTTTTTTTTGTAATATCGTAAATATGTTATTTTGTAAGAAATTACCAAAATATGAGAAGTAAACAACAACAAGACCTATGGCATTTAACCAATGGTTGGAACATGTGAATGTTTCTCATGATATATTAAGTTTTCCAATATTGTGACAAGATTGATAAAATGAGAAGTAATATTGTAATCATCAATGCAATGTGTTATTCTATAGGAAGATTATGAGACCCATTTTACATGGCATCATCAAAATGGATTGGATGGTAGATATACTTGGTGTGATATTTTCAAAATGGTGAACATACCATCCTTGAAAGGATAATTGATGCACTCCCAACTCCTTGAAAAACTCAAATGTGAATACAAGTAGAAGACATCGGAAGAGGGAAGAATCGGGGCACGTTCTTTAGCTCACAACACTTTGAAGGGTAGAGGGGTGTGTTGGAGCTCCGGAATGGGACTAGGAAGAGTTGACAAGCTTCACTCACTCACACAAGCTTGCACATAACCCACACAAAGTGGTTAGTGCATAGTTGGAACACCCTTGGTGCTAGGACGAGCCACGAGTAACACGAACACATTAGATTAACCACGGCTCGAACTTGGGGGAAGCCACCACCTTCCCCCTTATAGTATATTGTGTGGCTGGCCACGGAGCCTACATCCAAATGGCTTTTCTTTCCCAAGACTCCCGAACGGGAGTCCCGAAATTGTGCCGGTTGGGACTCCTGCGACTTTGGAGCTCAATAACTTTACGAACAGACCTTGGATTGAGATGTGGTCTAAAGAAAAATTGTAGCTCTTGTCGAGAAATTTCCAATGGTATGTCACATGCCCTCTGCAACCAAGTAAATCAGGTCAATTCCTGACTTTTTTTGGTCGGGAGTCAAACTGGCAGTTTGACTCCCGGCCCTTCTTTTGGCCATAACTTATGTTTTAGATGTCCAATTGAGCAATGCGAACCCATTTTAAAAAATTATGTTCCAAAAAAATTTCAATGATATAAAAAACGCCACAAAAATTTGAGTTTTGACCCCTGAAATTGCTCTCTAAAGTTTCGAGAGTCCATGGGGATTCCATCTCCCAAAGTGGGAGTTGCCTTGGGAGTGTGAGGGTTCACTCCCTCATACTCCCTCACACTTTCTTACACTCCCGGGAGTGTGTGAGTGACTCCCGGGCTTCTTCTTGGCCCGCACCCTTGCGGCTTCTTTGCCTTGACTCCTAGGCTTCCTTTTGGCCTACGACCTTATAACCCCTTTGCTTTGGTTACAAGCCCAAAGCTAGGGTTGCAACAATAATACTTGGAGTACATGATGAACCTACATGATAGTATGTCTATATGATAAGATGTTATGAGCCAACTTGTAGCATGTGTACATTAATATGTTTTGTTGTCAACTTACAACATTTGATCAATAATTGCATATATAATTTCACAACAATCACATTCTTGTGGAAGACCTAAACGGATTTAATGATTTACTAGAAAGCAATGCATATTTCATGTTTGCATTTTGGAGGGCAACTTTGTGCAATTTTTTGTTACCAAAAATTTCTCATAAGGCAATGGTTCAATTGGAAATTTTGATAGATAGAGATGAATATTTCACATTTAACATAGATTTTGGGACTAGCCCAAATCAAGCAATTTGACTGATGACTTGTGATTTGAGAAAACTATTTGTCATGGGTGGGGTGACAAGTCTAGTTTGAATTTTTTTGTTTTGTGTCTCTTATTCAATGTTGTAATTTATGTAAATATTATGTATAGGAAAATGGAAGGGTTTCCATATATACCTTTTGGAATTTGAGGGTTTAGGGTTTACATTCATTTTCAATGTGTTTTTTGGAAATGTTCATTTTTAAAACTTTCATTGGGTTTTTTTTTGGGTTTGTGCATTGCTCATTCATTTGCATTCAATTTTTTTGGTGTCATTTTTTGTTTACAAGTTTTTCTTAAAACATTCATTTTGAAGTTCTTCTTGTTTTTTTTGCTTTATGTAAGCTATGTGTTTTCACGTTTTCTTGCTTTGTGCAAACTTTTTTTTGAAATGTATTTGCTTCACATTATTATCCTTTGCTTCTATTGAAGTTCACGTGTGTAGGTGCCCAAATGCAACTTCATCTTCTTCACTTTTGTTTTTTTTTTTTCCTTCTTCTTATTATTTTTCATTGTTTTTGACTTTGCTTATTCTACAAGTGTCTTGCATGAACAATGTCACTTTTTTGGCATAGTATTTTTTTTTTAAATCATTTTCTTTTTGTGTTATGAAGTAGTTATCATTGATCCTTTGTTTTTCACTTTGAATTTCTTATGTCCTTGATTCTAAAAGCTCCCATTTTTTGCATTCATTTTTTATGTGCTCTCTAAAAGCACTTATTTTTAAAGCTCTCATTGTTTTTTTTTAATTTTTTGCTTTGCTCACTTACATGTTTTCAATTTCTCATGTCATATTTTTTGTTAGGTTTTCTTGAAGCTCTTCTTTTCATTTTCCTACCTTGCTCAAACTCTATGTCTTCACATCTTCTTGCTTTGTATGAATTTTATGTTTTATTTTGTGTGAGTTATTTGTCAAAACACAATTTCTTTTTTAGCACATTTACTTTTGGCATCATATTCTTGTTTTCTTTGTTTTGAATTAGTTGTCATTGGTTTCCTTTTTTTGGTTTTGTGTGCATGTTTCAATGATGATTTTAATGTTGATTTTTGGATTTTTTTCATTTATAAAAGAGGGATTTCCTTTTCAATTTTTGTGGGGATGTTATTGAAGATATTTGACTTCTAAATTTTCTTTTCTTTTCTTTTCTTTTTGCAATACCATGTAACATTTTTTCTATTCTTTTTCCTTTTTTTGTTATATTTCTTATTTTTCAATGTTCCATCGTCATGATAACCAACTTCCAAGAAGCTTTGTAATGAAAGTTTGAAGATTTTGTTGGTGAAGACTTTTTTGAAGGTTTTTCATAATTAACAACTAACTTATTTATGATATTGAAGCTTATAGTTCAAATGTTCTTGCACCATTTACACCTTTTAGTTTTACACCTTCTTCTACTTCTAAAACCTCTACTTTTACATCTTTTGTTGTTAGTAGTTTAGGTGGTGATCTTTTATGGATTGATAATCAATTATAAATTTTACTTGCAACCTTTTGAGTTATTTTTCATAGCAAAGATGTTGTTTATGGATATTTTTCAAACTTTTACAATTTTTTGAAGTTGAGGACTTTGATGTCCTTGCTTCAATTGATGATTATAAGGACACTAGAAGAAAAAATGTCGTTTGCAATCAATTTTTGCAACTAAAAACTATTGTTTGCAAACAATAATTTTTCTTCTAGTGGGATTAGTCACTTTGTCCCAATTCTCTTGTTGTGGTTTATTGTAATGCAATTTTTGTTATCAATGATGAATTTACTCCTAATGAGGTATTTTTGAAGTCTTGTTTTCTTGAAGCAAATAATGTGAACAAAAAGCAATCATAGAACTAACAAACACATGCAAGTATGGGCTAAAAGCACATTTGATGAATGACAAAAATATTGAAGGTATGACACACAAAAAACTCTATTGTAGATCTATCTTAGAATAAAGATATTGTAATGGGAGGGACTTGTTGATATGTTGCCCGCTATTTTTTTTTCAAGTTGCAAAAAAAAAAGTGAATCTTCACCTTTTTTTTTCAAATCATGTAGTGTTCCTACATTTCCATTTAATAGTCTTACCAATGCAAAATATTATTAAATCAAGGTTTCCAATGAAGAAGTTGGATTGTGAGCATTTAATGTTCCAAGTTTTAGGAAATCTATCAAGAAGTTGGATGTTCTTTCTATTCAAGAAAAACAAGAGATGTTATTTCAATTAATAGTCCATGTTCTATTTAGATTTAATTAAAAAAAAATTTAAATGAGATTTTTTTATTATCATGGAATGTTTTAAATTCAAAATGTTGATTTTAAAGAATTTTTGTTGGTTTCTTTGCCTACTGGGGTGGTTTTGAAGACTTGCCCAAACAATTATAAAAATTGACATATTAATGTTACACAATGTACTTTTGATTTGCATACATTTGTTGTTGATTGCCCTATGGATGATGTAATTTTCATTTTCAAAAAACTTGTTTACCAATGCCATATTTCCTAGCCTAATCATGAACTATATTCTCACCTTTTTTTCTTACACCCTTGACCTAAATGGAAAAAGAAGTGATGAAGTTTTATTTATTTATTTTGTTGGCCACAACCAACTTTAATTGATTGTTGATGACTTTGACATTTAACATTCCTTCCTTGAAAGAGAAAATATTGTCCATGAAGATTAGAAGAGGGGTGGGATTATATGAATGGAAGAGGTTTTTGTTCCATGCAAGTATAGGACAAAGGTGATAGGTCATTGAAACCCAATTTCATATGGGAAGTTAGTTATTCCATTTTTCTATATTTTTTAAAACTTATGGTTTTGGATTTGAATATATATTCCTTTTTTTGTTTCCATTCATTTGCTTTTTTTTTTCAATTCATGCGTTTTCATTTAAGTTTTTTAATTGTTGTTTGCAAATACAATCAAATCAATAAACACTTGTGAAATAAATTTCTATAATGTATTGCCAATAGTAGGTGAATTGAAAGGCATTCGTCTCCTTTGTTATGATGAAGTTTTCAACAAGGAGAAATAGGCATTTAAGAAGACATATGTAAGTTTTGTTTGTTGTTTTTTTTATTTGTGTTTTTTAGGTTTTTTTGTGTGCTAAATTGGTTTTTTTTTAATAATGTAGGAATTCAATATTATTATTGTTGATGGTGTTCTGTTTTTTTAGACTATGGTGTTTATGCTTTTCTTTAGGGTTTTTAAAAATGTTTTTAATTTTTATTTTTTTTACAAGAAATTCATGTTGAAGATGAAATTGAACATGTTTTGTTAATTTGATTATTCTTGTTAATGTGGAAGATAGTTTTGCTAAAGATGTTTGTGTGAATGTTAATGGTGTTGTCAAGAAGGATCTTGTTGTCAATGTTGGTTTTGTTAAAAAAAAACATGTTGGTGGTGTTATTGCAAATTTTTTTACCCCAATGTTTAAAGTTGTTGGTATTTAAATGCCCTATACTTCAAATTCACTTTCTTGCTTCCAAAGATTTAAGATTGTGAAAACTTAAAATTATATTAATAAAATTGATCCATTCTTTTGAACATATTTGTATTTTAATGTGATATGGGGGGATTTTACTTATAATCTTGGATTGTTCTCTTTATAGAAGTTGATAGAAATTATTATGCCTTAGTGTTAGGAGTTTTTGGTGTTGGTAATGTTACTCAAAAGAATACCACAATGCAAGTGATGTTTATGGTGATGGCAATTTTGTGAATCAAATGTTTCTTGTTGAACTTCCTAGGAACAAACAATGGCTACAATCCTTTCATAGTCAACAACCACTAGAAATTTTCCACATCAACACAACATTTGGGCACATTTTCAACCATCTTCAAAACTGCCCAATAACAATTTGAGCTCCATGTTGCTATGCATAGTAATGAAAATCAACTATTTTAATTTTTCTTATGTTTTTATATATTTATGTCGATGTCAAATTTAATTTAAATTAATATACATTTCAAGGACATGAGAAGACACATGTTAATTTTTTTTTTTATATCCATGTAGGTGGATAGGAAAAAGGAGTGAAATAGTTATAATGGAGGTAGTTATTAGGAAAGGTGGGAAATAATTATTATAAAAGTTAATGGGAAAAAGAAGTAATTATAAAAAAAGAAGTTATGAAGTAGTTAAGCT
>Ga0209611_10000609_pt1 | contig 55298 bp, 47 predicted proteins | sample S1TSphgellanicum_3_FD_187693 | JGI IMG/M metagenome (GOLD analysis project Ga0209611, IMG submission 187693) | Host-associated microbial communities from peat moss isolated from Minnesota, USA - S1T2_Fc - Sphagnum magellanicum MG (SPAdes) (version 2) | ecosystem: Host-associated > Plants > Peat... | reverse complement strand
CTTTAAAGGAGATGACATGCGTTTAATAACTTTCATTCTAGTTTACCTACATATATTATACATTAATTATTTCTCAAAATTGGAAGGCCTTTTGAAACATAATGATTATATTTATAAACTTGCAAAAAAGAAAAAAACACAAACCAAAAAAAAAAAAGCCCAATAAAACAACACAAAGATCAAACAAGCAAACAAAAATAAATGCAATGTCCAAATAAATATGCACACACACACAAACAAACATAAACAACAACAAACCACACACAAAACAAACAAAGCAACATCTAACAAGTAGTTCAAACATGCAAAAGAAAGAACAAAACAACAAAAATAAAAGGCAAATGACTTACCAAATTGGAACACTAGTCACAATTTGAAGTCTGAAACCTAAAAACACCTTGCAACTGTACATAAACAAGAGGGGGGCAAGTACCATTAAAAGGTAGGAAAATGTAAACAATAAAGGACCGAAAAACAATGAATAGAAAGTGCATACTTCAAAATGATTTGAAAAGTAATAACAACAAACCAAAAGCGCGATTAGCAAAATGAAAATGTGAACAATAAGGTAAAAACACAAATGGTAATATGAAAATTTTAATAATAGGATAAAATTGCAAACAATAGGATGAGAATCCTAGCAATAGGAGGAGAACACAAATCACAAGAGGAAAGCAATATTAGCAAGATGAAAACACAAATAAAAAGTCGAAAATGTTAGCAAAAGGAGAAGATGAATCACAAGAAAGGAATGTTAGTAGTAAAAATATATATAAACAACAAAAAGAAAACAGAAACAATAAAAGAAGATCACCACTAGTAGGAAGTTATACGAACAATATGAGGAAAACATGAACAACAGAAGGAAAAAACAAACAAAAGTGGAGATTACAAATAGAAGGAGAAAAATGCTAATAGTATGAAACAAGCACAAAAGGCAAGAGGAAAACACAAACAGTGAAATGTGAATGTAAAAAATAACACAATTCACAAATTTAACAATACAAACAACTAAAAATTAAAAAACAAAACAAAAATACCAAAAAAATGTGAATAGTAAAATAAAACATTAACAACACAAAGAAATAAAAGAACACAAGACACAAAAAGAGAGTGTGAATAAGAGGAATTATGAATAAAATGCAAACAATAAAAACATAATGAATGACAAACTATATATATATATATATATCATACAGTTGAGGCTAGCTCCCTTTTTATTATCATGGAGATGTTATTTTTCACAAAACTTACATTTAATGTTAATTAATGTATGCCTTAGACCCTAACCTAAAATTATTATAGACCTTAAACCATGCTTGTCATGCACTTTAGAACCCTTACTAACCTTAAGAACCAGACTTGGGGATAATTATTTACTTGAATCGAGTTTCAAGGTTAGGGTGGATATCATGCCAACAAGTTCTCAAGGTGTTCGTTGTCTTTTGTTTAAAAGATTGACAATTTTATCAACTTGAAAATTTTCAACATAGGTGATAACCTTCAAATTTCATTATGAAATTTTACTTAAATTAACCCTTGTCAAGGATCACCCGGATTTGATACCCACCTAACAATGGTTATTAGTTATTATTTGCCAAAGTGGGTACTCACACAACATTGTTTACAACTCAAGTGTAGATGAACCACACACACCTAATTACCTTGGTAACATATCTTGTAAACCCTATTGCTTCCACCTCACACTACCTCTAAGTAAATGGGTAAATATCTATATAACTAAGTAGATAATGTAAGTGGTTACAATGTAAGTAGCTAAGTGCATAAGAGACTTGTTGCCTACTAGGCAGGTGGATAAATATGGATGGATAAATATCAATAAACATAGATATAACCATTACAAGAATACAATAAAAAAAACTTTTTCATCAATTTATCATCCATCCTTCATGGTGCATTAACTCTTTAAGTTGGTAGCAGCATTTTCCTTTTGGGCCTTTCCTATTTCTTCAAACTGAGGAATATTACGACTTGAACACATACAAAGGATTTTTGTGAAAATATTGGCCTTAAAAAAAATTCTGCCAGATTTTGAAATTGAAAATTCAAATTTCCAGATCTCCAGAACAGCCAGCTTCCAGCAGATAGCAAAAAATATAGAAGGATTCTTTAAATAGTTGTATATGTATATAATCATATATTGTCTATAGCAAAATTTGGCTAAATCTTCTTGTGAATAATTATCAATTTGGCTAAATTCAGAAATGGGAAAAAAGAGAAGAAAAAAGGCCCTGTTTGGTTGGTTGAATTTGACTTGATAAATGACCACATCTGGTTGCATGTGAGTAATACACACTCCCCAAAAGAAAGGCGTTAATTGAATGAATGAATGAATCATGATCTAGTCAATTAAGGTGTCCCCTCCACACACACACACACATACCCTTTCCCTTTAACTATGGCAGATCATTACCAAATCTGGAGTGCAACAAACACATCCCTAAACCCTACCTCACAATTACATTCATTTATAAGATCCAACTTGATAAGTAGGTAATGAAGTAGGTAGGTATTTTTAAGACCAAAAGAACCGCAATCCAAGTTGATAGGTAGGTAAGTAAGTAATTAGATATGTTTAAGACCAAAAAAAAATGGTCACTCAAGTTGATAGATAGATAGGTAGGTAAGTAAGTATGTATTTTTAAGATCAAAAAATCGTGAATCAAATTGATGGGTAGGTCCATAAGGAAGTAGGGATCCTTAAGATCAAAATATCACGATTCAACTTGATAAGTAGGTAGGTAAGTATGTATGTATCTTTAAGATCAAAAAATAGTGAACTAAAATTGATGGGTAGGTTGATAAGTAAGTAGGTATCTTTAAGATCAAAATATCGTGATCCAAGTTGATAGGTAGGTAGATAAATAAGTTGGTAGATATCCTTAAGACCAAAGAACTATTATTGTTTTTCATTTGCATTTTTCTTTTCGGGGTTGATTGATTCTCAAATGTAACCTCTAGACTTCCTTCTCTTATACAACATAATAATAAGACTAGGGTTCAATATGGTAACCTTTAGATGTGTTATGAATGTAGAATACAAGTAATACACGTATAATACGGTTATACCATCCTACTGTATATGTATTTATGACCGTATTATACAAACGTGACGACGTGAGCGAGCGAGCGAGCGAGCACGCACGAACGCATGCTCGCACGATAGCGCACACCCTTTGTTTCCTTCCCGTGTCCATCGCTGCTGCTGTGAGGCGGGAGAGATGGTTGGCACTTGTTTGTTTGCATGTCGCCCCACTCGCGGGCTTGTTTGTTAGTAGCACCAGGAGAGGCCAAGGAGGAGAACAAAGGACATTGCTTATTTCGTAAGCAAGCAAATTTTAGAATGCGAAGGATCGGTTCATTAAATGAGGGGGAGGCAGGAAGGCAAGCAAGTGAGAACTTTAGAAGCCGGTTTGCGGCTTTTCGCTTATCCCAATGTACAGGAATAAATAGGTACTTACTTAGTTTAGTGATGATACCTACATCAAGGAGTGCAAGTTTCAAGGCGCTGATGTCGCTTTGGTTTTTCTTTTTCTCCGATTTTGAAAGTTTTTCGGGAACTGGGCATATTTTGTCTCGAGAAAATTTTACATACAGTTGGTCTCCGATATGTACGCTGATCTCCTCGTCGCCTTCTTCAACTGACAGGCAATTATTTCCTTGCGCCTCTTTATATGGTACGTATCTCATGACTCTTTCATTACCGGTACATTGTGATGCGCACCACAAAAGACATGCATATAAAGGAGGAGCACTGGAGGTTACAGTGCAACCTCCAAAAAGGACGACTAACTGCCGTCGCCTTCGCGCCTCCAATAGGCTTTACTTACCATACTTTTGTGTTTCTTGGCTTTGGCATGAGAATCTGCATGATCCTTAAACCCTAGGAACGTAGGAGTAATGGCTCCTGAATCGACGGAATTCAAATATGAATCCTGGTAGCAATGCGAGGGAGAGTCTGGACTCTGGAGGGAGAGAGAGAGAGACAAGGAGGCAAGTGAACTTCTGTTCAAGAGAGGGAGGGAGGCAAGGAGGCAGGTGAACTTCTGTTCTAGAGAGGGAGGGATGCTCCATTTTGGCTGGTATGAGAGCATCTCCAGCGATGCTCAGTACAGGATCCTGCATAGTAAAATTGGATGAAGAAGACTCAACAAATGCCAGTTTGGCTCAGGACAATGGTTTTTGCTCGGCATACTTGTAGGGTTTGCCGTGGCTCGTAAATGGTGCAGCACCGATGTGCTCCTGCAGAAAAGAGTGTAAACACTATGAATTGACTGCTGCTCACTGTTTCCGATTGGCCCATCATAATGATTGTTCCAGGTGGTCTGTTATTAGTAGCTCCTCACCTATTTGCTGTCCCAGTTTCAGTTTTATGGGTGGGGTTGCAGAAAAGTTTATAACTAAAACTTGGATGTGAAAAATATTTTTGCAGGGTCCCATACCGAGCACTCTGTGGGTACATCCTTGGTATAACTCTACCGGTACTCAGGAGACACTATGTGACCCTGAAAATCAGAATTGGATGAAGAACAGTCAAATATTGGCAGTTTGGCTCAGCAAAATGGTTTTGGCCCAGCATTTTTTCACTAGAAGAGAGTCATGTTGACTAGGCATCAATTTCCATTGAAGGAGGTGCACTCCAACTATATAGTGGTAAAATTTCCAGAGTGCTTTACATTTTGTTGGGGTCACATACTGAGTACCATTGGAGATGCTCTAACACTGGTACAAGATTGGTATTACCTCGGACCCCTAAGATTGTTTGGTGTAGGAGAAGGGTAGCCCTAGAGGCCCTTCCATGTTTTGAGGTACCAGGGCACGGGGGTGGTAGCCCAAGTGTTGGGCACTGAACAAACATGGAAATGCCTCTTGGGGTACACTTTAACTTTATCTCTTTTTTTTTTTCCTCTTTATCCTTTAAACTTTTTTTTTCTAATTTGAATACAATACTTCTTCCTCAGCAATGTGGTTTTTTTTTTGTTTTTTTTTCCTCCCTTCTTCTAGTTCCCCTCTCAATGATTGATTCACAAGTTACAACTAGTGGTACTTTACATGTTTATAATACAAAGTACAACTGGACTGCAATGGGGCCTTTCAGTTAAGTATTTTCAGGCTTCAAATCATTTGGGGATCAGATCTTGAGATTTTTGCCTTTCAAATCATCATAGTGTACATATTAACCCTTTAGTAGTACTGCATCACTGACAAACCCCTGATGCTGTTCAGATTTACACGAGCCAGCAAGTTGAGAGAAGGAGTAATTAATTATCAGGGTCTCCCCCAAAAAATGAACACAAAGCCACTTGCAAACTTAAGAATGATATAAGCTTTCTACATGGTCAGTCCTGGGCAGCCAATAAGTTCTTACATGATCAGTTCATAATATATAGAACCGAGTGGAATATTGTTTTGGGGGGGAAGGAGGGGGGCCCTTGGGGAATTTGATCCTTTAGTTAGAAAGGAACATATGCCTATGTGTTTACTAAGGACAAACAAAAAATATTCGGGCTCATTTGTTTTAGCACGTGAATGTAGGACCAAATTTGATATCCATTAGAAATAGTTTTAGTGAGGAATCCACAATCCAGCCCAAAAAAGAATAATACCACTAATAAGCTATTTAGTGAGTGCATGTGCAAAAAAGGCTGTGCTTTAGGTTTAAGTGACATCAACCCATCACATGGAAATGCATTAAATCTTTTCACATAAAGCAAGTGAATCAAGGGGAGTGTTGATAATTCTTTCTTGCTCCTTGATTTGCATGTCTGGGTGATGCAATGCTGCACACACTACTTCATTGAAACAAAAATAGATGTAAATCATCCCAGCTCATTTAACTCCTAACAGGAACTCCACCGGTGCTCAGTATGTGAACCCCCTGCAAATTAAAATTGGATGAAAAAAAGTCAAAACGTGCCAGTTTGGCTCAGCAAAAATGGTTTTGGCCCAGCATTTTTGTACAGGTTACTGACCTGGTGAAAGGTACAACAAGCCCTAACACCTGCCAGAGAAGAGTGTAATAAATATGGTCTGACTGCTGCTCCGTGTTTCTGATCATAATGATTGGTCCAAGTGGCTTGCTATCACCTGGTAGACACCAGTTTTTTAGTTTTATGGGTGGGATTGGAAAAAAGTAAAATAACTAAACTTGGATGTGAGAAATATTTGTGCAGGGTTCTCTTATATACTGAGCACCATAGCTGGATATGCTCTAAACGTCTGGGCACCTTTTAGAGGTATGGTGGGTGACGAGCATAAACAATATTAGAGTTGTAGAGAGCCAGGGGTTGTGCAGGTTTTTTGCATGTGTATAGTGTACTGTTGCTGTTTAATGCATGTGTTGTGAATTCAATATTGGGGGCTGGAGCCTGGGAGTGAGGGCGGTGTAACCTTATAGGAGGAGTGTTTCCTGCCAGAGAAGAGTGTAATAAATATGATCTAACTGCTGCCTGCTTCAGCCTTCTGGTCATGAAGCCATTGTATATTCAAATGCACGTTAACAATAGCAAGTTCATTAACTCACTCTTGTCAGAAATACTTTGAGATCATGTGTAAGTGGGGGTCACGCCCCAGGATGGGGGGGAACATTCCCCTAAATAAACTAAGGATGAGAGGGTAGCCAAGTTTGTTTGGTCTCCACTTTCAGGAATGTTTCCCACACGTTGTAAAAGCATGAGGTGAATGTTTAGGTGTGAAGTCCCAAGGTGAAGGCATTCCCAAAATAAGGGGCTTAGGATGAGGCCTTAGTTAAGTCTAGGTCAAGATTTGGGGAATGTCCCCTCACATTGTGCATTTACCCATTGTAAAGCACAATGTGAAAGTTATCATGAACCTCGAGATACATAAATCATGAGGCATAGGAGAGGGAGATCCTTTCTCTTTTAAAACAAGGATATGCATGGATGTAAGGTGCCTTCCAAATAAAATAATCAGTTTCTTTGAGTAGTTTACACTATCATAAGCCAACATACATAGATCATGAGGTAACACAAGCATTGACAACTTAGACTTACAATAGGCCTTTTTTACTTGATAACAAGAGATCCATCTTCAGTTCTACAAGAGATATTCATGGATGTAAGGTGTGTCCTAAATACATATAGGAACCTTTGAATGCTTCATAGAAATGAATTTGCATATAAGGAAAAAAAAAACATTTGTGATGGACTTATTACGGTGGTGGGGATATATGCTTCAATTTATTTATTAACAGCCATAATTTTCATAAATCATTGGAAAAAAAAGGTTGTAGAATTACATGGTTTCACAAATCAAAATTATGTAATTTATTACATAATCATGAAGTTCTATGTTCATTGCCACCAAACTAATAATTCATGAAACTATTCTCACAAACACATCTACCACACATTATATACCAAACTAACGAACCCTGACTTGTCAGTTATTACATCACAAATTATGCCTCTTAAGGCACAATTCATCAACTCTTAAGGTTGTAAACTCAACACATTTTGTGAAATCTCAATGCTACACATTTTTCATTTTAATAAATCAAGGATGTTCATAATAGGCTTGAAACATGTCTTTAGACACTAGGTAATGGGAAATGTAACATTTTTTTTAAATTGTTAATTATTATTTTTTATTCAATGACTCATCGAGTGATTCATCAATGATGATTCAACCTAATATAAGCAGAAACCACTGAAACTAATAGTGTCCAACCTTTATAATTAACCAAAATAAATCATGAATTTTAGTTATCTCTAATTTATTTATTCAAACTTTACATATCCAATTTACCCCATGCCCATAAATTACATCCCCCTACATTAGATATTCAATTTATAACATTCGGTCATATATTCAATTTACAAAGCCAATAATAGTAGAATAATTTTAGAAGCACTTACCTTTTTATATCAATATTATGACTCATATATGATTGATCATGGTCTTTTTTAATAGCTAAATCAAGGTTGAATTTCATTTTAATTGTACTTGAAAAATGCATTCCTTTCCAATTTTTGTTTTTGGAGAGTGTATGGAAAGTTGGGACCTAAGGGTGGAAGGAGATTGGACAAGACTTTGATTGATGGTAAAATTTTATGGGTTTTGATTTCTATTTGTACATATATATATAATTTTAAATTAGAAGCACCAAATACTTGTGGAGTTTCTTGATTAAATATTTTGGATTGGAGAAGGATGAAAAAGCATGAAAAGAATGTCATTACTTTGTGCATCTCCACCATGCAAAAGCAAAGCTTTTAATTTTACATTATGATGGGGTCTTTTCTCATGTAGGCATTCTAACATGGTTTCCTTTTATATTCACCTACAATGATAGGCGCCCAAAAAGTCACAAAACACATGTATTGTGTTTCGAAGATGAGCCTTTCAAGCTAGTTATCCCATAATTTTACAACCGAAATCACAAATATTGAGGGCAAACAATTTGTTTTCTTCATATTCATGATAAGTTAAGCATTGAAATCTTAATAACTAAATCAAAATGTCAACTACATTTTTTGGGTTGTTCTTTGAACAATTAACACCTTACATTAAATTTTATTGATAAGCACTTTCTCAATGTAGTTATTGAGTAGTCAATCAACCTGTCAATGAATTTGCACACATTATATGTTATGTTGGTTTTTATGACTAACTTTAGTCATATTTTTAATCAAAACAAACATTGGAAAAAAATGGCTTCAATCAAAAAGGACTATTCAAATTTGAATCTAATTTGATTAAATGCCTACTTACATGTTTGTTTTGACTAACATGCTAGTGATGTGTAAGTGTCCATGTTGATTGACATTAGTAAATGCTTAGTTAACATGGTTGTCAAATGACATGTCTTTTTTTAACTAACATATGTGTTAATGTCTTGGTGCCACATGGCATAGTATATGTTGTGATTAACTTGACTAACATTTATTCCAATGTTTGGATGCCTCATGGCCTACCTATTGTGACTAATTTGACTAACATGTGTGCCAATGCCTGGGTGCCACATGGGATGTCTATTGTGACTAACTTGACTAATTTTGACTATACATGGCATGTCATATGTCTATTAATTTTTTATCTATTTTAATTTTTAATAAGCTACCAATATATAACCTAGCCATAGCCTATCCTATATATATATATATATATAAGTTATTTACTTTGAAAAAACATCTACACAGACACACATGTTTACATTGTTGCAACCCAAAGTTAGATTGCAAGTCTTTTTCCATCAAATTTAAATAAGCTCCCATGAGCCATGGTTGATGATTTCATTAAGGTGTATATCTCTTCCATCATAGTTGACATCTTTTGATGACTTTACACTAACACCTATTGATTAGATTTTATCTTTTCAATAGCCTTGAACATTTTGTCATGGTTATTTTCCATGGAGTTCAAGTGAAGCTCCAACTTTAATGTCATTTCTTCCTATGCAATAAGTAATTAACACATTTCAAATTATGTATTGATTAGACTTACAAAGACAACAAGCTTGAAAGATATGAAGTTTACAAACTTACATAAAGGACAAACTTGTAGATTTACATATTTACAAACATGTTCAAACACCTACCTAGTACATTTGAATGCACACAACATTATATGAGATTGTAATGGATGTTAACTTTGTAAGTGTTAATTTATAGTTATTAATTAAATATTAACATGGATTAATCATAAATATGATTTTTATAAGTGTTAATATGTAGTTATTAAACATGTGCAAACGAAATACAATGAGCCAACAAGATTACATAAAAAAATGACCACAATTTTTTTGCCCAAAAATAACTTTTCATACGAATGAATTTTGGAACTTTTTTTTGCAATGTGTTATAATAAATGCTTATAGTTGTCCTAGTACATGACAAGTTTTTTTTGTTTATCATTTTTCAATAAATATGAATTTTTGAAAGTGAGATGATTCCTTGTAAATTTTGTTTGTTTTTAAAAATTATAACAATTTCAAATCATAACAAAAAAATTCATTTTTTACATTTATAATACGTTAAAAATTTTCTTAACACATCATGTAAATTATACCCCATTTATATTTGATGAAAGACTTTCAAAATTTTAAAATTTTGGATCAATTTTGGAAAGGTTTTTGAATTTTTAAATATTTAAAATTCCACACATTTTAAGGTATGAGTGTTTTTTGAATGTGGTTAATAGGTTTATATCCTCTTAATTTATTCCCATCAAAATGTTTTTATTATATGAGTCCTTTTGATAATCCTTTACAAAATCAACTCCTTTTGACACAATAAGTGATCACTTTCAAAGGTTTTAATCAAATTTAAAATTTAAAATTTCATCAAATGAATTTTTGGTTTGAGTTCTTTGACATTCATATGAATGAAAAAACAACAACTTGCTATGATTTCTATGGTTTTAAATAGTAAAACATAAGTATTTCTTTTATTTTGATTGTTTTTCTCTATAATCCGACACCCTTTTTGGTTCATTGGATTGCGACTACACCTAAATATTAACATGTACTAATTACAAATTTGATGTTTTAAAGTGTTAAATCAAAATTTGTAGTTATTTTATTAGTTAGATGTTACCGTGCATTATATACAAATTTAACTTTAGTATGTGTTAAATCTATATTTAAATCAGTGTTAATTAACTAGTTATTAATTAGTATATGAGTTCCTACTTAATTAGGTAGTTAATTTGATTACTAATTAATGTTCCATATTTGAATTAGTGTTAGGTAACTACTTTAGTTACTAATAAGAACTACCTAGCTTATTTAAGGAGGTGAGTTTGAATCTATTTTATTTCTGTTCATTTGCAATAACATTCATAAAGTTGTTTTGTTATCTTTTGAATTTGAATCTATACATTGTGTTTAGTTTGAACATGCATGCATAGGAATAATGAGATTCTTGTGTACATGTTTTTTTAGAAGTGTATACTTTGTCCATTAACAATAAACATCTCCATAATAATTGCAAAAAAAAAATTGTTACTTGGTATGAATTTTGTAAAGCCAAAACTAAAAAAAAGGATCAAGTGTGGAAACAAAGTTTGAAGTTTGACACTTTAGCTTCATTTGCCTCCACCTTTGGCCTCTTGCACTTGCAACTTTTCCCCCTTGTACATTCCTTTTAGATCTTTAGCAAGGTTAGCATTCTTCCTAATAAATTGTTTCCTATGTGCCATCAACCATAAATTTTAAAATATAATGAATTGTTAATGGGACCATTTTGAAGTAGTATTCTAATATTAATTAGCTATTGAAAGTATGTGTAGAAATTACTAGCCATTGACAATAGTTAGAAAGCAAAAAAAAGTACAAGTGCCAAAATTAGTTATATACTAGCAAAAATACCTTTACAAAATGAAATTGGTAAAATTACCAAAAATATTTTTTGAAAGTAATTGCTGAAATTATCTACTGTGACTTCTCTTTTTCACAATTTTAGAGGGCATATGCACTTTGGTTGCATTGATTAATATGATTGGAAAGTTCTTTCCAATGGTTACAAAATGGACATCTAAAATGCTCAATTTGGACTCTTAAATTGTTCAATTTGGAATTTATTTGAAAACGTTGTGAGTTTTTGAAATTTTGTGACCAAAATATTTATATGGTTAGCATCAACTAACAAGGCAACTCTATGTTAAATGAGGAAAACTTTTGAAGTTTTAAAACTTTGAGAGATTTTAATAGCCATTAGTCTTCCAAAATATCAAGTTTTAGATTTTTTAAGGTTAAATTAATGATTTTGAAGACAATGGCCTCTTGAAAGGGTCACTAGAGGATTACCACAAGTACCAATCAAATAGTTTTGTTAGCACTAAGTTTAGCAAAACTCTTGCAAGAACCTTTCAAGATGGACAACACCACATTTTTTGGAGTATTAAGACCTTGATTTTCTCCATTTTAGGGATGCCCCCTTATGGTTAGATCTTAAGTGCTCTTAGAAGAATAGTTTGCATTAAAATTTTGTGTGTTATCATCATTTTTCAAACGAAGTTTTCTTGTTGTAAAAGTGTGTTCCCCCTCTTTTCAAATTTCTTTTGTGATGTTTAAAAGTTTGTGTGTAGATTTGTCTTTGACAACTATAAAACTTTGAATATGAATCTTTGCAATAATAATTTGAACTAAAAAGACAATTAGATTACATGACCTAGATGTAAATAAGATAAAGTGAACATATGATGCTCCTTATCAAAATTACATGCAAATAGATGTAAAATAACAACAAATTTTATCATGAGATTGTGAAACATTTAACGTTTTTAATTAAATGATCAAAGATAAAATACTTCTTCACTAATGAACATTAATTGTCAAATTTTGCATTGTAAAAGTAAGTTTCAAGAAGGTTTTAAGAAATACAAGTTCATTTTGAGTTTTTAAAACTTTTGTGTCAAGTAGGTGTCAAGTAGGGTTTTCAAAATAAAATAAAAATCTAAGTTTTATTTTTTGTTTTAAGAAATACAAGTTCATTTTGAGTTTTTAAAACTTTTGTGTCAAGTAGATGTCAAGTAGGTGTCAAGTAGGGTTATAAAAAATAAAATAAAATGTAAGTTTTATTTTTTGTTTTAAGAAATACAAGTTCATTTTGAGTTTTTAAAACTTTTGTGTCAAGTAGATGTCAAGTAGGTGTCAAGTAGGGTTTTTAAAATAAAATAAAAATGTAAGTTTTATTTTTTGACCTTTTTGAATATATGATGATTTTCATATCCTAACTAATAAATATACACCGAATTTTATTAGTTTTTATCATTCAAAAGTATTTTTGAACACATTTTAATCAACATGTTTCAAAAATATTTTAATTTACTTTTTAATCTTATTTTCTTTTAATATTTTGTAATTAAATTATTAGAAACCAAATCCAATTGGTTCTTGACACATATTTTCACCCATTTGCGATTATTTCTTGCTTCCTACCACATTGTTTCAACAAAAGCCAATTGAACTTGATAGTAACAAAACTCATGTTTGAAAGTTTTTAGATTCTAAATCTTTGATTTATTTGGTTTCACTTTGCAATGTTTCACCTAAAGTTCCAATTTCAAAATCATTTGATAACATATTTTTGAACTTGGAATTACAACATTCCATATCCCATTTAAACATTTTATGAATGGCCTGACATTGTATTATCCTAATGAATCTTTGACAATGACCAACTTTTGAAAATACATTGGGAGTTTAACAAGGGATACTAACCTACCTTAAGGTTGACATGGCCTTTACTCAAAGGACAATGTATGTTTCTATAGTTTTGTTGAAGTGGATGACATTGATTATGAAATTAGTATTGAAGATTTAAATTCAAGTAGATGATTTTATCTTCTTATTTTCATTTTACAAGATCTTTATGATTGTTTTATGTGTTTTTGAGAATATCGACATTCAAAGATTCTTTAAATGTGTTTCAAAACTTTTGTATTTGTTGGTTTTGCCCATAGGGAAGAGACAATCATTGAGGTAGGATTTAAGCACGATTTTGATTCAAACTTGATCCAATGTGTGAATGACATATAGATCATTATGTCTACATATGATGGATGGGCATGTTCCATAGAAGTTTAAAGTGCATGCATTTAAATGAATAGTTATAGACACTTCCAAAAGGAAGTTTTTAATTTCAAGTCTAAATTCATTTATTTGTTTGTTTTTGCAAGTTTGAAGTTTGAGCCACAAAGGATAGATTCTTTGCAATGAACTACATATTTTGCTATAATTTCAAATAATCTTTTGTGAAAAAAAAACTTTTTATGGATTATTCTATTGCAAAGATATGTTGTAATTTGTTTTCATCTTTTGATAATTCTTACTATTTGTGGTACATGCCTTTCATGCAATAGAAATTTTATTAAGATTCATACAAAATTGAATATTTTTCTATTTCTATTGAAACTCATTTTGTTAAAGTTTTGTTTTCACATATGTTTTTTATATATATTCCTTGTTATAAAACTTTGCAAATTTGTTATGCTTGATTATTTCTCCTAGCTTTGCATGAAGTTAGACAAAGAAACTAAGAAGAGAAAAGAACATTAGAAAAACGAAGGACCAAAGGAGGACTAATTGTGAAACTCAAGCATGAAGAAAAAATTAAAAAACACCGCACAAATTTTTGGGAGCATGATCTTTTGATAACCAAATTGAATTTTGATATGTTGGTCGAATCAATTTGAAATGTATCATTTATTCCTCCAATCCAATTTCACATGTATGTCATGCTTGAATTTTGGAATTAATATTAACTAAAAATGTCGAATCTAATGAGGCCACACTTTTTTTTTAAAGGATAGTGAAATAAGTATATTTACGACATTCTTTACAAGTGTTTAATGTTTAATGAAACACATTATATACACACACACACACACACACACACACACACACACTTTCTAGGTGTTGATTACTACTTAATTTTTTTCCAATTCATTTTTACTCAATTTTTTTTTCAATGACCCAAAATTTTCACTTTTATTTTTAAAGGTCATAATAATGGAAAAAAAAAGAATTCAAACAAGGATGTACCTTAATCTATGTTAATTTGTCCAATATTAATCTCTATTAGACATTTTCAAAGTCAATTTTCCTTAGATCATATTATTACCCATGTGAAAAGGGAAAAAAAAAAAAATCTTTTAGAAAATTCTGAAATATTATAGCTATCAACCTGGAATCTTTTAGACCATTTTGGAATAATATAATATAATAATAATAATAATAATGAAATGTTGAACTTGCCATCATACTATGGTATTCACCCTTGGTGGCCCCATTAATTACTAACAAGCATAAATAGGAGCACCATTTAAAGAAAAAAAAATAGAGAATGGGAAAAAGAAAGGGTTGTTGGTGTTTTTTTCATTGCTAGATTTGTATTTTTGCGTGGCCAATAATATAAAAGGATCTTAAGACTTTAAAATTTTCATATGTCATTTATAACCAAATTTGGTTTTTTCTTCTTAGAGACCATCCTTTTGGCTCCATCACAAAATTGAAAAAGAAGAAGGAAAAAAAACACTAGGACCAAAAAAAAACCCACCACATCACCACTAATACTCAGTGTTTTATTTTTCATTTTTCTGATGTATTCTTTTTTCTTTTTTTTTTGAGAATTTTTTTGCCAAAATGAAAAAAAAATAATCACTCCCTTTTCATGAAACAAATTGCCAAATTTCATAAAATCTTTTTTAAAAAAGGAAAGCTTTTGCCACATTTGGACTTTGATTTTAGTTTGGTAGATTTTTTAAACTAGTTTTTAAAAACAATTTAGACAGGTTCTAAAAACATGTTGCCATTTAATGCTAAATCCTAGGATCCGGATGCTAGCCAATGATGCAACACCAAAAACTTGAAAAAAAGTATCACAGATTTAATTTCTGGGAATGTTTTCTTGATTTTTTTTTCCTTGAAAATTTGACAATTGGTTTTTAAACAACAAAGAATTTGTTACAAAATAGTTTTTTTCAATTTTGAGGTCAAAAATTTGCAAATGTTCACCACCACAAAAAAAAAAAAAAAAAAAAAAAAAAAAAAAAAAAAAAAAAAGAGAGAAGAAAAAGAAAAACCCACTAATAACTAGGATCCATGAACGGTCCCAATTATTGCTAGCTTATTCAAAAGCATAGAGAAGGAATTTGCACTTCAAGTAACACAATAACAAGAGATCATTGAAACATAAACATAAATCTTCTTTATATTGTAGTACCTTGGTAGCTTTGACATTGCTTATATCATTTGTAGGAATGCTGAAATTTTCAAAAAAAAAAAAAAAAGAAAAAAAGAGAAAAAAAAGGCTATTTTACGAAGAACAAAAGTTTGTGAAGGAAAATTAAGAAACATTTGGATTTTTATTTATTTTTGGACATCAAATCTAAAATTGTTACGAGGTGAAATTTTTTAGTTCTTAAATGTTTTGAAATTTTGATGCAACCAATTACTTATTTCGCTTTAGTTGTATGCATTGCTTTGGCTTAGGTTAGTGTTATTATTTTGTTCATGGTTGTGACTTGAGTACATGATTTTTCATCTTGGCCAACTTGCTTGGTGGGTGAAAATTGTAGGGTACAACCCCAATGGTGTGTGTATTTACCCACTCAACCGCCCTTTTGAGGGATCCATAAACTCTACCAAAGTGAGGATCACTCTTCAAAATCACTAGGGATGAACACCCACAAGTGGTCCCTATAATATTTTATTATAACCACATTATGGTCTACTTAGGTTACTACCACATAGATTAGGGGGTTACCTAGGAGTAGAGGGTTAACAAGGTTATGTCGGACCTACCTAGGGGCTATGCATGGTTTACCTATGGAAGTACTAAGGGAACTACCTATGTTAGGGGTTAATTTAAGGTCCATTTAGGAGTTCATTTAGAGCCTACCTAAAATGTTATTTAAAACAAAAACTATCAAAAATCTATATAAGAGGTTACATAAGGATTACTTAAGATGTTACATAGCGACTACCTAGGGACCTACCTAACATACTAGGACCTAGATATTTAACGGTTGCTTAAGAGATTACATAGGGTCTACATAGGGGGGCAATGTGTTAGCCCTAGTTAGCTTTGTTCCAAAGGGCTTCCTTTAATAATGGGCCTAGGATGAGGTGATAACTAAGTCTAACCCCACATTTGACAAAAGTCTTTCATCCATGGGCTTACTTATTGTAGAGCATGAGGCAAAACACTATGATGAGCTTAACCATACATGGATCATGAGGTAATAAGAGTGGGAAGCACCTTTCTCTTACAAGAGGTCTCTTACACCGAGTAGTAAATGAACATGAATACACGTATTCTATTATAGTTGGGTGTAGGAAGCCTCTTGTAGCTACTCTAAGTGGCCTCCTCTTTTTGAACAAATATTATCCATCTACATAAGGTGCCCCGGAGGAAATTTCTATGGGTGTTTTATGTGCACTCTTTTGTGAGATGAAATGTGGTTCCTATGATGGATGATTGTTTTCCTTCTCTTTTTAATGTAGTTGTGAAATGACATGTTGGTTAAAATTTTCCATTATATTCCTTTGATTGACATAAACATCAATTGAGGCAAACATGGGTTTGGTGTTGAGTTGGTTATCTAAATACAAAGAAGAAGAAGAGAAAGAGTTGTGATCAATTGATAGCCCGGTGGAGTTTCTTTAGTATCATGAAGTTAATAATATGATTGCTTCTTCTCATAGACAATTTGTGTGCGAATGATTCCATGGACTTCAAAGTGGGATCACATACCCAAGAGTGAATGGTAGTTTATCCCCAATGTCATGGAACAAGAACCCGTTATCATTGATAACATTGCACAATCAAATAATCAACTAGTGTTTGATCAAATCCATGGCCAAATCCATTGGGCATCCACAACTTGTTGAACCTTCAAGGGGATATGGGGTTGGATGTGTCAAGACCTTCATGGACGAATAATTAATTTAATAGTTTGTGTATTCATCCATTTATTTGTGCATGCAAGTCCGTAGGGTTCACAATTGAAAGTATATGTCGTAATTGAGTCAATCCAAATCAATAGTTAAATTGGTGCAACATTCATTCAAGGGGGGGGTTGAAAAGATGATGTTGGTGTCCATGACTTCAATCGAATGCTTAGTTTGTGTAGACATTTCTTATCTACTAGTTTATAAAGAAATCCTCAAAGTCAGTCTTCTAGAAATGCACTTTGAACAAAGTGTGTGCACATGCATTGGCTTGCTTCACTTGGAATGCACATGGAAGTAAGAGTAGGAAAATTCCCTTATTGCAAAATGCTTTCTGAAATTTCTCTCAACTTGCAATATTCAAAACAAACTTATCCAATAGCATAATTGCAAAATCTCCATATTCAACATTTGTGCATTAATACATCATATTTAGAGAAGCTTCAAATTGTTTGGAAAAAATACAACTTGCATACTACTATTGCAAAACAATCATTTTTCCAATTCAACCAGCAACAAATTATAACATAAGTTTTAAGTGCATAGAAAATTTCTTCTTAACAATGTCTGGAGTTCTAAATATTACCTTTGGAAATCATTCTGTTCTCTGCAATTCCAAACTATACTTTTTCTTGTAAAGAAGTGGCCTCCACCAAAAGTCCTGGTGCCAAAAGTCTCCAATTCAGACTTCAATCGCTGCATTCATCGTCTTCTCAAAGAGTTGCTCCATCTGTAGTGCCCCCAACATCCTGAATCATATCTTCCATCACAAAAGTCACAAAGCAAAGAACTCAAGAACTCAAAGAATGTGATTTACCACAAGGGCACTTCAATGAAGCTAGCAAATATTTAAGAGGGGCAAATCAACCATCACAGCAAGTATTAGGTGCGTGCAACACACATCAAGAAAGCATAAACACTCTGCTAAAACTTGTAGACAGCAGAATGATCATCAAGACCTCCTGAAATTGGCCACTGCTTCTTTTTCTCATTACACCCTTATTCCAATTGTGTACTCCAATTGTGGCTTGACCTTGGCAGTGTCACATTAATGAAAAAGTGATTGAACTTCCTCATGTAGACAAAAAGAAAGAGCCATGAATTTCCTCCTCACCATCATCCAGTTCGCATAATGATGTGGGCCCCACTGTCAGTGTCCACAATGTCACTCAGCTCACCAACATTAAGCCCAAATGTGGCCTTCTCAAACGCCTCTTGCATCTGGCCACGGCTGAACCAGCCTGTTCCATTCCAACATAGCATATGAGTATCGGTAGATGATGACCAAAAGAAAGGTATGTTTTGGATTGAATCTGCCTGGACCTCAAGGAACTACAAGTTCATCTATCCAGTACTGTGGCCCTGTTTCTCCCAGAGCAATGCCATATTCTACCCTAAAAAGTGAACCTGTGCATCACAGAGGAAATCTCTGCTTGCACCAATATCACTTTCAAATTCTTTGGTTCCATATGACCACTCCGATGCCAGACTGAAGAATCACCTTGGACATCTCTTTATATCAGACCTTGCATGCATACATCACAGCAGTTAACCATGTACAACTCTTCTGCTTTTCAAGCTGCCCTTAATATACATACACAAAGCAGCAGTACTGGAACTTTCAGCAACTGCACAAGCTTCAGATTCTACATGCAGCTAGCTGGAAAAAGCCTCTGCTGTCAAATCAAAAGAGAAGTCCAATCAGAACAATCCTGTGATCTACTTCAGCAAAGCCAAAACAGACATGCCAAACAGAGAACCTCCAAGACCTAGATCAAGAGAATGCAAACGTTCTGAAGACAAAACTACTGTAAATGAGGAAGAAAAGAACTTTTCTAAAAAAAGACCTTGAACTTTCAAGCAAAAAAAGTCAGAAATAGTGTACATAAACTGATTGTAGCATCATATTATTGTAATATCTGCACTCCATGGTTATGGCTGGGAAAACAAGGAAGAGTCTCTCAGAGATACACAGTGCAGCACCAACTAGTCCCATTATCAGAACTATACATGGTATCTTAACACACACAACCTTCACTATGTCCGTGGACAAACTGGCTGCAAATTCTATGATAAATCAATCTCTATCACAATCCATAGATGATGACAGCCACAGACAATATGGTTGCTGCAAGATAATTTATCTCAAGATCAATTGTAGCCTCAAGATGTACATGCAAGCTCCCTGAACAATATTTGATCACCAAATTGCAATGAGAAGTGACTAAAACAACATGATACCAATGAATTCTAAATGTATAGTTAAGATGTACCATCACAGGCCTTCAGGACTATGAGGAGTTAAATCTTCCAGTGATAGAAGGGATTCTATTATATTCAGAATCTCATTCAAGGATGTGCATAACTATATCAATAAGCAAGAAGTGAATAACAAGAAAACCAATAAAGAAAGATCTCAATTTAAGAAGAATAAAATTGGGTCCTGGTATACAAGGACAATATTGGGAAGGATGGACAAGAATAACAGGACTAATACTATCTGTGTCATCAAAGGCATTGACACCATCTAACATGAATCAAACCAGTCCAGATATATGCAGACAATAATGGCAAGTATGCACCTGAATAGCATACTTGGAACATTGAAAAGAACTCTTCTCAATACTGCTAACAGATTCTCTACAGCAAAAACATACAGCTGAATTTCAAGTTCCAACCTTAACCCTCTCTAACACAGTTTGGGTGACCTACTGTAGAAAACCCCTCTCTTCAACAACAATCCAAGGCTGAACTAGATTGCCTTTTAGACACAGCATCATACATTAGGGTTGGCATTGGAATGTTTCTCATCTCAATCAACAAGTCAACCATAGAAATGGGTTGTATCTTGCACTCCTCAAGCTGCTTTCCTTATTTCAGACAAATCAGCTGTTTTCCAGCCTTGACTTAGCTTCCATCAATTTTGGTTCCTCTTTGATTCAATTCTAGTTTCATTGATCAAGGCCTCAGCTGCTAATAAACAAAACATACTACTTGCATTTCTTACACTCATGCAAAACATGTCAGGTCTGACAAGAGGAAGGATGGGAAGCCATCAATGAATACCAGGAAGCACCGCTGAGGTTCACACTATTTCATCATACTTGCTAAATCCTTTCCCACTCTGTTGCATACTGTTCTCAAGTGACAGAACTGATACCATATAGGTCACATAACACTGTCTTATACCAACACATTCTATCTCCCAGTTCCCAACGGATTCACAAGTGCTGTAGGGAGTTTACACAAACTTGATACCATGGCCCTCATGTCAAACTCCCTGTTCGATGTCCTCCTAAACCCTAAAACCTTAAACCCCAAGCCCTAAACCGTAAACCCTGGGTCTTCAAAGCAGGCAGTACGATAATATTCTCCGTCCAAAATGAACCAGCAGATTCGAAGCCAGCATCGCCTACCTTAAGCATCGCCGATCTAAAGCAGTCATAAAACTTCTGGTCTAATCTTCTCCTTACAAAAATCCATGAATCCTCCCGCGTTCCATTTTCAACCTGCAAGAAAAAAGAGAAAAAAAACCAAAGAAAACCATGACGAAAAACATAACACATATATTCGGGGCGAAACAAACCAAGATCGCCACCCCGCTTGGCTGAGTTGCAATCGGAGTGAACAGCAGCCAGATCCGCCAGTTGCGCCTTGCCGCTGAGCACATCGGCCCTGAATGCATTCAGCTTGGCTACGGCATCGTTCCGCGAGGTTTGTTTGATCACTTTCCCCTCCGGATCCTTCCATGACGCCGGTCTCCTGGAACCCTCATGCTTCAGCAACAAATGTGATGCCCTGACCTTCTCCGAACTCATTTTTCTCCGCCGTTTATTTCCTCTGCCACGTCTTAAATCACTCGCTCACAAAAAAAATCTCCTCTCTGCAACAACAAAACCACAAACCGATCTTCTCCCTGCAAAAACAAAATCTTTGCTGCAACAACAGCACAAGCAACTCTTCTCTCTCTCTCTCTCTCTCCTTCCTCGCCCTTCTTCTTTCAGCCGCCACTTCTTTTTCTCCCCTTTCTTTCTCCATCTTCTTTCCGAATTTTCCAGCATTGTTGGGTATTTGAATTTTGTTAATTTGGTAACCAAATTCGGTTTCGGATCTGAAATGTTCTTGGAATCATAGATCTGCCAGTTGTTTGTTTTCCGGTGTTGGGTGGGTATTCAAAAATATTTCTCACATACAAGTTTAGTTATTTTACTTTTCTGCAACCCCGCTCATAAAACTGAGACTGGGACTGCAAATAGGTGGGAGACTACTAATAGCAAACCACCTGAACCAATCATTATAGTTGGCCAATCAGAAATAGCAAGCAACAGTCAGATCATATCATAATATCAGGTCTGCTATGTTAGATCATATCATATTTATGAGGTCTGCTATGCCCCATCATATCATCTTTACGAGGTCTTCTATGCCTTGCCTTTTAACCGCGTCAGCATCTGTCATATTTTTCACGTTCTTTATGAGGTCTGCTATGCCTTTTAGCAGCGTTGGCATCTTTGTGGGAAAATGCTGGGCCATAATCATTTTGTTGATCGAAACCAACATGTTTTGACTTTTTTTCATCCAATTTTATTTTGCTGGGCCACATACTGAACACTGGTGGAGCTGCTCTAAGCAGGCTTGCTCAAGTAAACCGTGTAACTTAGACTAGTGATTATTGTGGAGATCAAGCACACATTCATGAGCTGAGACATATTTGTAATTTCTTTGGAAACAAAAATGGTTGCTCAGGAATCCCGATGATTTCTTTTTTGTTGAACCCACAAACACTTTGTCACAATCATGAGTTGAATCCACTGGTTTGATCAGACACCTAGAAAACAACATCACTAGAAAGCAGACCCAATCTTTGAAGCGTAATGAACATATAGTCTTTTGTGTGCATTTTGCTCCATCTGATTAATACCCATGTGGTACTTAGCAATATCGCCAGAAATCTTCTGCTTTACAGCCTTCACAAGATGTCACCAATCCTATCACGCTCAAAAAGTGCTGTGCAATGGCATCCTAAAAATGGTGGGTTTCTTGAACAGCTATCCTGCCCCTTGTCTAAGGAACTCACACTGCCAAGGTCGCTGCAGAAAACCTAGATAGTCCAAGAACTTCTGCAGACTGGAAATGGCATTTGTTACGTGGGCCTGTACTTCTGATGCTAACTGCATGACTACAGCATCTGTGTAATGAAAAGCTGTAGGCTTCAAGAGAAGATCCAATCCTGTCTAAAAGCAAATTGCCCACATCTGCTGATATGTTGGATACAATGTGCCTAAAGTGCAGATGGTGAGGGGTTTTGTGGCTACTCACCATTTGAGCATGCAACGGTTGTCAGGGAAACTTTTGCATCGTGGATCCCTCCTTTCTTGCCGCTCGGTTCCATTTGATAGCAACCACCAGTGCATCGCCAGCTGGACCAAGTCCTCTCCGACCCACCAGCTTCACCCCGAATTTCTGGCACAAATACACATATTTCTCTCTGTCTCCTCCTTTCACATCTCTCAAGTCAAATGCCTGCTGGCGGGTAATTGTGGTATAGAGGTGCAACTGCTCCTCTGCTGGCACACTTTGATTGGTTCTTACCTCAGGTGTGTCAGCCCTGCTAGGCATCCGTACTGGCATGTCATAAACCAGTCGCACTAGTGCTAATGAGCTGGGATCTTTTGTCTGTTGATCAAAGATGATAGAGAAACTTCCAAAGTCAAGATCAGGTTCCTTGAAGAGGTCAGCCAATGTAGCCATGTACAACCGCATGTCCTTCTGCACTGGTATGAGGGGTTTTGGGGGGGCCATGCGAGCTGCAGCCGCTCTAGCAATTTTGGCTGCCTCTCGGTGCCCACTTAAAAATGCACCATGCATGGTTGCTGGATACTGACGGTTGGTGGCCTCCCCTGCAAAGAAAAGCCTGTCATCAACACTCTCTGCCAGTATATCATAGTCTTCACCAGATGCTCCCACAGCCACATTTGAGTATGAGCCAAAACACAAGCTATCACTGCCCCACCGTGTACACACAGTCTGGACTGGATTGGGCACTCTTATGCCTTTAGGCTCAAAGATACCTGCGCAATCAACCACAAACCACAATTACTTGCCAATGATCTTAAACCTTGAGCTCCTTTGACAACTGCATCTAGCACTTGGTTTTGCAGTTCAATAGCAGGCATGGTTACAACCACACCCTTTTGCCAAATGGAACATAAATCCATGATTGGATACTAATTGAAGACCTCAACTTACAACTTAAAAACTGAAGCCAGCTTTAAAATTCTGCCCCTGAACTCATGAAGCCCTTGACTGAATCATTTTGAAGATTATAGGTTGAAACTCAAAGAAAACCAATTTTCTTTCTTTACCAATCTGACAAAAGAAGCCAGCAACCATGAGCAAACATGAAAAAGAAAGCACCCCACCCTCAAGAAAAGGGAAAACCAGATCACAAGACAGGAGCGGTGTGAACAACAGCAAGTAGCATATACATGTTCAGGTACCTTGAAAAGAATGTAAGACATTCATTTCCTACCATAACATCCCTCACTGACTTCATCACTTTCTGGCAATGGGTGCAGGTTAATGTTCAACATTAACCAACATACCTAGTTTCTCTTGCAAGACCAGCAGAAACCAGAAAACTCAGCTATGATGCTGGCTAGCTTCAAGGAAAAGATAACCCAAAGACCTGAAGAAATAAGATAAGTTAGAATGGGAAAAAGGAAAGAAAAGAAAACCCCTCCAAAAATGGAAATGGAAAGAAAACAGAGAGAAGAAAGGACTTCAAGACAACAACATTGATAAAGTGGGGTTAGAAAAGATCCCAGCTTAGGAATGAGAGCCCTTTGAACTGATTATTTTGAAGATTCCACAGGCAGAAACTCCAATCAAAACCCTTTCTTTGCTACACAACCCTCTGGTTTGATTCTGGTTTGATTCACAAGAAACTGTGAAGAGTAACCATTATTCTTTGACAGAGCAATTAAGCCTGTCATTTGGGCTACGAAGAACTCTTTGGAGCTGCAAACCTTAAGAACCTGAGAAACAGACTATTGACTATTCCAAATCTTGCATGATCTGAAATATCTCACATGAGAATCCAGAAATCTCCATCTCACTATTAAGAAAGCCAGAACAAGGTTAAAATTTCTTCTTTAACTACAAGAAAGACTTCCAGGAAAGGACTTACAAAACTGTGAACAAAGAACAATATGACAACGACAAATCAACAGGGCCATTTATGATAGTGACTTCTCTATCACGACTTCCCCACTGACTTCATCAGCTCCTAGCTCCCTACAGTGGGTATAGGCCAGTGTAAATACTAACCTGTGTACTAAGTTTCTGCTGCAAGTCTGGAAGCAAAGGGAAGACTCAGCCATGATATGGGCTAGCAACAAACAAACAAAAACTCAAGGAAAAACACAAAAAGAAAAGACTTGAGGGAAAAAAATAGAAAAGAGACATACAGAAAAGGAAGACAAAACATAGAAAAACTGACTGCAGAGGAAAAATAGACTATGTGAACTTACAGGAAGCTCCGCACTAGCTTCCTCACTTACTAGACTCTGTACAAAATCATTTGGAATACTCCAAATCCTGAAATTGCAAATAGAATTTTTCTTTATTGACAAACCCTCTAGTGCTCTTTAACAGAATCTTTAGAGGGTAGCCTTCAGAGGACAACAAAATGGACCATCTGATAAACAAAGAAATCTGTAGAACTACAAAGCCTGAAAAATCTGCAAAACTGACTATTGACAATGCCCAATTAAGCAGTCATGGAGATATTGGAATGAACATGAGGGATACAAGTCATGCTAACACCCGCATCCTTTGGTTGAGAGCATTTATCAAAGATATCACAAGATATACCTTGAGGACTTTTGCTTCACAGCTAGATCCAAGAAGTTACAAGAGAAGTCTTTAGAAGTATTACTTAACTCATCTTGGGGTATATGCCACCACCAAAAGAGCCTTTTTCTAGGTACATAAAACTCTCAAGGTTGGGAAAGTTAGGAACAAAAAAGTCATCCACAAACCTACAAACAAGGGACAATCTATGAAGCACAACAGGACTATTCAAGAGATGCTTGAGAAAATCGAACCCATAGAAAAAAGATAGAAATTAGCAAAATAGACAGCACTATTGGCACCTATTGGGATCCCACCTATTGGGATGGCAATACATTGTCTATAAGCACAATGACTGAAAAAAAGAAACAAAGTATTTAACAAAAAATCTAACCAAGAGATTAAGTCTAAAGCCTGCTCAACTTTGAAGCTATGGAGATTCTCAAATGAACTTATCTTTAGTTTACTCTTAAGCCACAAATACCTGTAAGTAAGAGCCATTCTTTGAACCAACAAGAACTTAAAACCATGAAGTTTTAAAGCATCTGACCAAACACTCTATTAATCACAACTTTCATATGGGCTCTTAGACTTACTAGATCGAAATTAGTATATAGAGTTGAAAAATCAAACAACTACAGCAAGAGTGGAGAAGTTGTATCAACCTCTGGTCCTGAAAGATTTAGGAGTTTTATCACATCCACTGCTACTGTAGAGTTGTTGAGAATCCAACTTCTAGCATAAGGAACATGAAGGAACATGAGCCTTTCTGAGCTTTGACACCCAAAGATCAGAAACCACAAATAGTAAAGCTGCTTATAAAGAACTGAGCCACATAGAAACAACCATCTGTGAAGGAAGTAGAACTCACCACAAAAATAAATCTTGGTTTAATTGGATTTTAACAGAACTTCCAAGCAGCACCAAGAAATGGAAGATGTGGACCACACTATTAACCACTAAAATTATGAGCCTTATTAAAAGAAAGATGAACTTTAAGGATTTCTGACTTGGAAAAATTTGAAACCTCATACATACCTGCTGGAGAATAAAGCTCAAAGGAAACTGAAGAAACACAGAGTTGTTTACAAAAAAATTATTTTGTAAAAAATAATTTAAAAAAAAAAACTACTAGACTTATCCATGTGAATTATAACAAAAGAATGTTGAGAACTCTTCAGGCAATCCAGATTGCAGGAAGGAACACTTGTCTATGTAACAAAAAAATGTTGAAATTGGCTTTCCATTCACTCAAGATCCCTTGAACTCCTAAAAACTCTTCATGTTTATTGACAAACTTATTTGAGACCTTTCTCAATAGCTTCTTCAATCAACAGGTGAGAAAGGAAAGCCCTTCTGAACTTTGTACCTCTAGAAAAGAATGTTGTTTAAGTTCTGGTGAAAACAAAACAGTACGACAGGAATGAGTGTAGTTATCATGTTGTATGAAGAGCAGAGTTAACATTGCAAAAGAAGAGAAGTTTTGTCAAAATTTGGTTGTAAGAAATCCAAGAACCTGGCAACCCAAGTGTTATTGACCATCAGTGGAAAAGCTCTATAGAAGGAATTTAGCCACTTCAAACATTCTGTGAGAAAGTCAAGCCAGTGAACATGAACTACTTCATCGGGTTTTTTGTGAGACTTCCAAGTAGCACATTCACTTGCCTTTCTATGAAAAGACCTCAGATGAGATACAGTGCAATTTAAGTACCTCTGAGAATGCTCATAACACGAGTCACAGCCTCAAGGGGAGGTGTGCGCTCAAACTTTATTGCAGCCTCACCGGCCACCAAAGCCATCAGAAGAGGCCCTCCAGACACACCAGCATAGCTGTAAAACAGGAAGTACTCGCCACGGTTCTTAGGGTCTTCCTCGAGGTGACCAAATGTATCAATATCAGTGCCCCAAAACACTCTTGGGAAAAGCATTACAACCTTGTTCAAAAGTCCAAACCCTAACCGTTGTATTGCATCCAGCTTACGCTTTGGAAGCTCTGGCTCAAACTTTATCAACCCCTTTTTCAATACGCCCAGAGGCACTGTGCAAAGTACCATATCACATTCAAATACTTGATTGTGGGCAATAACTTGCACACCTTCATTCCCATAATGAATGGCCTTGACTGTTTTGCCATAGAAGATAGGTAGACCCTCAGTCAATGCTGCAACAAATTGCACATTGCCTCCAGGAAGGAAACAGTGGTCACCACCCATCTCATATGGGTCATCTTGGTCCCAATATGCCAGTGACAAATTAGTCAGCAATGAAGCATTTGCATACTCAAGGTTTGCAGAGTGCCAATCATATAACTGCCTCTCCTCCTGACCCAGTCCAACCCCACTGCTCACCCGCAGTCTCTCAAGTGTCTCTCCTAAAGAGACCTGGTCTGCTGTGTGCTCCTTGTTTTCTCGCCACTTACCACATGTGTCAAGCAGTTTGTTGAACTCTGCCTCCACTTTGTTATCCACATCCTTCTGAGCAGGCTGGCCATGAGGTTGATAGATTGGACACTGATCTCGGATCTTGTGGAGAGGTAAGTTCATCTGCCGAGCCAAAACTCCAAGTGGATTTCCATGAATCCCAGTGACAACACTCCCACCCAGATCAGCTGCTGCCCATACCTTTTCACCCTCCATCTTCTTGGTGTAGACTCGTCCCCCTGGCCTCAGCCTGCCTTCCACTACCACCACTTTATGTCCAATGGCCAAAAGATGCCTAGCAGCAGCTAGGCCTGCCAACCCAGCACCTATGACAACCACTGATGCCTTGTCTTTTTCTGCAGGTACCTTAGCTTTGATTGCAGGAGCAACTCCAAAGTTAATATAACCATGAGAAAGAAGAAAATCGTAGGCAGATGCAACAAGTTTACTGTGCAAGCTGCGTATGGTTTCCATTACTGTCTCCTGCTCTAGCCATGTGTTTACATTTTCTCTCCATGTTGCTAATATATGATTGCGTACCACAATATAATTTGCTTGTTCTTGACTTCCCACTGTAGAAACTACACCAGCCTCAATTTCTTCCTCTGTCAGTGCATCTCGAGGAAATCCTATTGCTGCAGCAATCATTGCTTCCATGGTGATGTCCTTATCGACATTGCCCAACTTGCGTTTGTGCCCTTTCCCTTCTGACTGCATGCCCAGCTGCTCCTCGATAGCTGCATCTAATGCAGATTCATCATAGGTTGACACTTTTGCATGCTGGCGTGCTGGCCTCTTGCTCTGCCTACCCTCAACTGGTGAAGTTGCATCATCTTTTGCCACAATTTCTGGCTGCTTCCGCTTTCGATTCCGAATCCTGATTCGCTTTTTCTTCTGAGCAACTGTGGTCAGAGTAACTGTGTCTTGTTGAACCCCAGAGTTTCCAGGTGGCAAAACTGTTGTCACCTTCTTTTTCCGAATCCGAATCCGCTTCTTTTTTTCTGTGTTTGCCATATCACTAGGTTTCACTATATTCCGCACTCTACTAACAAACCCCTCTTTGAGATCTTCTTCTCTAGCTGCCTGGGGTGCAAATCTCCCATTGTGTAAGCGCCTCAAACCTCCTCCCACCGATGGTGACTGTTGCAGATTTGTGCCTGGCATTGCTTCTCCTCCTCCTCCAGATGCAGACCCTAATGTGGGCCCAGATGTCACATTTGATGTCAAAACCCCCCCTCCCATCTCTCCCATATTGCTGTTGTTTGTGGCATCTACAACTGCTGGAATATTTGGTGCTGAGGCCAGCTTTTCCATTACCCTGCTTTAGACCACACACCTACACACTTTCCAAGAAGTACAATTCACCATCCATCATTAACTTCTTGATCATTAACCCAGCCCCCCACAAAGAACTTAGAAACACCAACTCTGCAGAAAGAACACGAATGTATATATTTTGAACTTTCAATCTACCATCCCAACTTCCACTAACAAAAAACCCGGAGAAAAACCCCATCACCCACAAAGAGATCACACCCACCATATTATTATTTTTGCATTAGGGTCTCAGGTGTCGCAATTTTCCAAGGTTAACACTAACCCTAATTCCTCAAAAAACAACAGAGAATCTAAGCTTTCCTAGACAAAGTTTGCAGAACCCATGTTTCACCATGACAGAAGAAGAAGTCAATTGGTTCCAGAATGACGCACCTGCCTGACACAGCGAGAATGGCAAATGGGCTCGAGAGAATAACTGCGAGACGAACATCGGAAACCCAGGAACCAATGCTATTACGAAAACATGGCCGGTACATCATCCCCCGACCTTCATCTCTTCATTCTTCTTCGTCTCCTCCTCCTCCTCCTATTCCTTCTTCTTGCCTTGTTATTCTTCTTCTTGCCTTGGGAGTTTCACCTCATCACAAAAGCTTTCCGGATTTCAAGACCCTCCCAAGATCAAATGAAGACCCAAAAAGAAAGCGCAAAAGAAACCCATCAAAGAAAACTCGGCATAAATGCTACGACTGTCTCCTCTCTTTTCGTTCCTTCCGTCTCCGTCTCTTTCTCACAGGCTTCATTGAAAAGAAGACCCGATGGACGTACCGACCGACCTGAAGAGTGAAGAAACCGCTACTGAATCCCCATCAATAACAAGAACAAAGACAGAAGAAGGAGAAGAAGAAGAAGAGTTCAAAACTGTTGGAAAATCGTGGACAACATAAGGAAATGAAACTGCTGAATCCGGAACGACGACAACGAGCAACTACTAAAACCAAAAAGACGCACTCAAACGCACGCAATAAGGCCGGAGGGGGAGGAGAAAACACACAACAGCAAAATCCTTCCACAGAAATCGTTCACGAAATTGTGCCCGGGGAGGAGACGACGACGACGACGACCTTCGAGATCTCGAAACCGTTTCCAGGATCTCGATGCGCACGGGGATTTTGAGGTCCTGAGAGTTTATGGGACCTCACTTTTTGATTCTCGACTTTTCAACTTTACGCCAATCGCAGCCGTCCAAATTCGATGCAGGATAATCTCAGCCGTCCAAATTGGGGATTATATATAAATTATATATGACAATTTGTGATGTTAGAAATCATGTCAAAAGAAGTTGTGTTTATTCATCATGATGTTATGAATAATTTTTTATTACATCAATGACAATTTTTTTAATATAATTATGTCATGATAATTTTTTGTTTATAGCTTATATTCATCATGATTTCATGTTATCATGAAAATTTTGCACATGTTTTTTCATCATGTCATGACAATTTTTGTGTTTTTGTTTGTTTATTCATAACGTTTTGATGATTTGTGAAGTTATATAATCAAATTTGTCCGAGCAAGTTTTGTTTGGTGTTTACTCATCATGTTTTGACAATTTGTGAAATTATCTCATCAAATTTGTCATGACAAGTTTTTGTGTTTATTATGCTCATTCATCATGTTTTGACACTACATGAAATTATACAATCAAATTTGTTGTGACAATTTGTTGTGTTTATGCTCATTCAATATGTTTTGATACTTTGTCATGTGAATTTTTGTGTAAATTTGTGTGTTGTTTGATAATCATGTTGCACTCCACAATTTGTGTTTTTGTGTTATCTTATCATTTTGCAAGACACTTTGAGTTTTGTATTGTCTTATCATCTTGCAATAATCACTTTGTGTTAGTGCGTTATCTAATATTCATTTTGTGTGATAGTTTTGTGAGATAATTTTGTTATGCATGTGCTTGTATAGATAGTCAGAAAGGACTGGCTTGCTAATAAAAAAGTCACTCATCATAACATCTTGTGCAAGTAGTGAGCTCTTCTTCTACCTTCCTGTTCTTGAAGCTTTGCAGCAAACTTTGGTGTTGGAAGTAACTCTGAGACTGTACCTTACAACAAAAGGTTTCCCACTTTGCAACACGCCTCCAAATTCACAATGACTACTTGATCACTATTGCTGTGATCTTTTCAAGCAAAGCAGCTTCAGGAATTGAGAGTAGGTGTTCTCTTGCTCCATTCCCAACAAAATTTGGCACTAGTTCATATTCAAATTCCTGAGACAAACATACATATGAACCAAACTCTGTACATGCATGAAGCCAAACTGCAGGCTACACATTGCTGCTCTTCAGCACTCCATTCATGCCCATCTCACTTGCTAATGTCTCCAGTCCATGAATCTCTAACAACTCTCCAAATATGAAAGATGTCAAGCACTCTTTTTTTACCAATAAAACAAACCTTCCTACCTACTAGATATTTATGAGCTGAGAGTTGTCCACAACTGGAGATGCTAAGCCTTGATGAGTGCCAGCGACAAAAAATCTTGCAGGATTGAGACACTCAAACAAAGACAGGAAAGACCAGAAGGAGGCTTGCAACAATTCCTTGAACATCACAGGGGATTATTATCTAGAGGGGTACAATTCCCACTCATCCACAAATATTACAGCTCTTCACATTTCAATCTAGGAATTCTCATCTTGAGAGCTCCAAGAAAACTTGAGAACTTCACTTTGTCAAGGCATTGTGCAAGGTGGATGGATGACATAGATGGTGTCATATTCATCTGAAAGCTTCATACCAAAACTGTTCAGAACAAAATACAAAATAAATGTATCTCTGAGTTTGTGAGAGGAAACTCCGCAACAAAATGTTGATGGTAACAAGACAAGAAAGGAAAAGAAAACAAACCACACAAATAAAGACAAAGATATGCCAGTCACTGGATCATCTGCAAATCACTGATCTGATTTCAAAGACTTGATTTCAGAAAGGTATTATGCGCAATAGTGTGGTTTTAGTATCAAATGACTTCTCGAAGCATGAACTAATCACATGTACACTGCTGTACCAGAAGGCTTGACTGTAGATAAAGAGTGTCTACATCTATGGGCCTTCATTTCAGGTCAATTCTACTAACCACAGGCACTGTTATGCATTGAAGATTCTGCTTCCAGTTTGCTCATACCTTCTACAACAGATTACCGCAAGTTTTTTCAGGGAAAAAAGTTCCATTCATGGGTGAAGGAGTCATCTTGGCTACACAAAACTGCACCCCTGCCCAGCAGGTTCAAGCAACACTCAAATCTGGGCATTTTGTAGTGGCTAACTGACAGCCACCTTACACTGCCATTAGATCACCAAAACTGCGCATCAGAAACACTGAGCCTGCAAATAATGCAGCAGCTCGCAACAGTCTCTGCAAACACCAACATCGTAACCAGATAAGTAGATTTTGAAACAAGTAACATAGCTCATGGAAGACAGCACAAACTGGTCAATCCGGATTGACAATTGCAGATGGTCTCAAATAGAAAACTTCAATCCAGACAAAACCTTTCCTCAAATGCATAATTCCTCCATGGCATCTAAGTTCCGTCCTTCAAGAAACAAAGGTGTTGGTGGAAACCTAAACATCAAAATATAGATGGCGATGGACTAATTTATCATTTCACATATAGAAATGATCAGCATATCACAAGAGGAAGACCCTGAAAACAAACAACCTGCTGCCTTAATGAGACTATCGTGAGTCATTGAGAGAACCGGCAACATGCTCTCCGTGCAGCCAAGGATACAGCATGCACACATTACCTAGAAATCGATTGCAAACAAAACCAGAGCAGAAAAAAAACCTACTAAGACCGGATGTTCCTTTAGGAGATATATATACTTGTTGATCGCTAGGGTTTCTTTGCTAGAGATACATGTAGACTTGTTGATCAGGAGGTATCCGACGAAGAGGCAAGAGAAAACAACAAACAAAAGACCAGACATAGCTACAGCTGCAAACGTACCAAGTGCGCTGCAACCGTCTCCTCGTCTTTCGTTTCCGCTATCCACCGACTCTTCAGTTTTTGGAAAACGGTCTGGTTCGCCATTCGGACCGTTCGAGGGCGCTGATGGCGAGGAGCCGCTGTAAGATGGCTGTGCAGATTTCGCTTCCGTCGATCTCGTGTGTGTGGCTCTTCCCCCTTTTGTTTTTCTCCCTCTCTCTCTCGCGCTCTTCTCCCACCGTCCCGCGAACTGGTTAGGGTTAGGGTTTGTGCTTCATGCCTGTTCGTGGTTTGTGTTTGGAGCATGTTTGCGATGTGGCGGAACTAAATCGCATACTCTTACACAAATTGGAGGGATCTTCCGCTATGAATGTCAAAGAGGATTTGATTCAGAAACAATGGAAATTCTCTCTCTCTCTCTCTCTCTCTCTCTCTCTCTCTCCCTCGCGGAATTTTGATGGGATGCACTGACATGACGAGGTTTTTCGCTTTGTGCAGCAGTGCATGGAGTTGCCAGAGAAGAAAGAAACTGCGTAGCGAAATGGTTTTTTCCCCACAAAGAAGAGACCTAAACCAATTCAGTCTGAGACAGATTAAAAAACACGAACGGAAACAAGTCTCCAGTAAGTAAACAACCTTGAAATCCACCATGACATTTCATGCATCCAGCAGACATTCATGTGCAGAAATTGATATTCTTGAGTGAGGAGTTGTCTCACTGGTTCTGGGATATTTAGAGTTCTCTTGACTTGTTAGTGCTGCAGATTTCAATGTGGCATTGTTCTTTAGAAATGGACTCTGATTGTGAATAAAGGCACCAGATGAAAAGTAGCAATAGAGAAATTGGTAGCAGAAGAGAGAGAGAGAGAGAGAGAGAGAAAACTTTCTCAATTAAGGTTTGGTTCCCCTCTGATACACTGCAGCAGCTGGTTCCCAATTTCCTTCTTGTTGATATTTTAGCACAGTTATTGAAAGTGGATGCACATTCCATGGAGCTCATCAACTGTAGAATCAGTCTCTAGTAATAATGGTATATACATCAGATCAGTTTTTGCGGAACATGGAGTGTTGCTGTCAATACCTCAATATGAACCCTGCTGTGGAACTCATATCACTTCTGCCAAATGACTGACAAAAAGGTTACAGGATTTGTACTACAATAGAGCCCACATAATCAGACAAGAGATTCAAGTGCCACATTATAGGACATTCTTTCAAAACTGAAAATCCTGCATCCCTCCAAGATGTAAGTTCACTCACTAAGAAAATTGATTTCAGTAAGGATATGAGGGGCTTCATAAGAGTGCTTCATTCTTGAATGGAAGAGTATCGAATGTGAAATAAAGAGTGACAATTCTTAAAATGGAGCAGGGAAAGGGGATCTGAACACAAACAGGATTTTTTATTTGAAACTGAAATCTTGAACTACTACACCAAAAGGTGAAGAGAACAATAAGTCAGAGAACAAGACAGAGAAATTTGTTTGAGCACTAATCCATTGGTCGCCATGAATTGTAAAACAACAATGGCAGTCATTGCATCCACTGAACTTCTGATGAGGATGACAATCTGCAATCCTTCATGTTTCATTTTTCAACAATAATTCTGGTAAGCAAAAGCTGAATAAGATGTATCTTACCTGTGTAGGGAAGGCCAAGCTTCTGGACAATGCAAGCATGCACACCGACCCTTTTCAGGTAAATATTATAGACAGTGGGTGCAGGTTATTTTCAGAGGGAAGTGATGCGGCTGTCAAGAGATCAAAAACTTTTGAGATTGTTCCATAAGCACATCTTCAAAAACTTAGTTCCTTGAATAGCATCTATACAGAGGAAAACCCAAATTATGAATCTCAAATCATCAGAGGCTCTTGAAGATGCAATGACAACGGAAACTAGAGGATGAAAACATAGTGAAATGATATGACCAACCTTCTGGATCCAGAAAAGGTCAATACTTGCATACGACTGGTTTGAACACAAGTACGAAATGTCTGTTCGCCCATTCAATCTGTAGGTTTGATATCAAGCCATCTACAATTCCCAATTGGTCATATTGAGAGCAAAGGTGAGGTTAAGGAAAGTATCAAAGCAGCATGCCTGCAACTAAGATGATAACATTGATCCACAGTTGTGGAACCATTGGTGCTAGTCTAGAACTAGCCACTACATGTTGTGTGAGAAAATTGACCGGTGAGCTCATCAAGTGGCTCTAGCTCTAACATAGCAGAATGTGGGGAGCTGATTGTTCTTGGTATCTGTTGCCTGCAATGACATTGTCGTTCCCTGCATCCTGAAATACAGCAAAACACCTCAAGAGGCTCTTTCCTAGGAAGGATTGACGATCTCTATACCTGATGATAGATGTAAGTAGGAAAAGGATGACCAATGAAGTACATGTAGTCATAAAACATAAGTGGGCCCCTGATTGGAAACCAACAATCATACAGCAGACAATCTCCTTGATTACACAAGGAGCAGACACAACAAGAAACTAGCATACACATTCTATATGCCCTAGGCACTCAGCCTTAAGGTAAAATATAGAAGAGCCGAGATAGTTCAATTCAACCAACTCTGAACTGTGGATACAGTCAAAGAATTATACATCACTGGAGAATATAGTTCATTGCAAGAAACACAGCACTGTTAACAGGAAAAAACTCATTGCAAGATGCATCATCATAGTGAGGTAATTCTTCAAGGCAATAAATGATGGGTCTGACTACCATTGGAAAGGAGCCTGACCTAAAGCTTGACAGCACAGTATATGAAATCCCAAAATTGAGAGCAAATGGAGCCTCATTACCAGAAAAACCTTGGACAACTATAACTTGTCCTCATACTCTGACAGGGGAGTAATCTGGTCTTTTAGACCCTTCCGCTTCCTAATGTCAGTGACAATAATGCCTGCCTGTGAGGTTGCATCATGTGGATCACTGCTCAGCATCTCCCAGTGATCAAACACACACTGTGGGAAAGCCTGTCCAGATGTTGCAGCACGAAGAGTACCTGAAAAACCAAAGGACTCAATAACTGGCAGATATGCCTTGATATTGTATAAAGGTGTTCCTGGCCGCTGGACTTCCTCAAACACATGACCCCGTTTCTGATTCAGTACACTGTAGATGCCACCTAATGCCCCTTCTGGTGCCTGGATCTCAACCAGGTACACTGGCTCTAGAAGGCGAGGCTTTGCTGTGAGCTGAGCTGCATACATCACACGCCTGGCAGTAGGAATGACCTGACCACCACCCCGATGGATGGCATCAGCATGAAGCACAACATCGCACACTTCAAAGGCAATACCTCGCATGTTTTCCTCAGCCAAAGCACCCTCCTTGGTGGCCCACTGGAATGCAGCCACTACAGAGTCCTTGATTTCATTCAGATACTGGACTCCCTTGCACATATCCACCACCATGTTGGGGCCAGTGGTCTCTGGCCCAAAGCACCAAATCTTCTTGGCAAGATCCTTGTCCCACCCAAACTCCTCTGCCAGTACCTTGCTCCTCACTTTGGGGTCATCACGGGGACCAATGCGTCCATCATCAATGGCCTCTGCCAATCCATCCTCTAGGGGCCTTGCCTCAAAGTAGAGACGATTGTGCTTGTTGGGGGACTTGCTCATTACTGTGCGGGATGATTTCTCGAGCACAGTCTCACGGAAGGAAACCACTGGGTCAGACACAACAATTTCAGCACCACCCATGAAATCCTCCTGCAAATCCTTCAGACAAATTTCCAAATGCAGCTCTCCAGCACCTGCAATGATGTGTTCACCACTCTCCTCAATCATACACAGAACCATAGGGTCGGACTTTGCCAACCTCTTGAGACCTTCCACAAGCTTAGGCAGATCAGATGCAACCTTGCATTGCACAGCAACTCGGACAACAGGCGAAACAGAAAATTTCATGGCCCGAATAGGGTGAGCATCTACTTCCTTCTCGCCAGTCAAGGTTGCATTCTTGGTGATAAACTGATCGAGTCCAACCATGGCCACAGTGTTTCCGCAGGGCACATCTTCCACAGATTCCTGGCGCCTACCCATCCAGATGACTGTCCTTTGCACACTCTTTGTGTACAAATCCTTCTTTCCACCTGGCACATAATTGGGTCCCATGATACGAACCTTCATCCCAGTGGCAACCTTCCCAGCAAACACCCGTCCAAAGGCAAAAAACCGACCCTTGTCAGAAGCTGGAATCATTTTTGACACATAGAGCATAAGAGGACCCTCTGGGTCACAGTTCCTGATGGCAGTTGCATACTGGTCATCCAAGGGGCCCTCATACAGGTTCTCCACCCTGTACTTCTGGGCAGTTGCAGGAGATGGCAAATGATGGATCATCATCTCAAGAAGGGCATTGCTGGCAGGAAGCCATGATTGCATCACCCGCTTCATCAGTGCCTTGGACATGAGATCCTTCTCCTCTCCCTTGAGAGAACATCCCAATTTAGCCATCATAGGCCACAGCTTATCCTTCTGGTCATTCATGCAGATATTAATGAGCTGCTTGATAGGAGTGTACACAAACTGGACAAACCCTCGCTGGCAAGTGGGCGATCCTGTGTTCTTGATTGTCCACTTCTTGGTGGCAGGGTCAAAATAATTCTCACCCCACAACCTCTCCATCATTTTCTTCTCATCCACATTAAATTTTGAGGCATACATCTTGGCAAAATTGGTGAGAGTGAAGGCCCAGCCATGAAGGCCAGCTGAGAAGGCAACCGTTCCCTTCTCAGGGTAGACTTGCACATCACCAAGCAGCGGATCCTCATAGGTTGCCATGATGACATTGGCATTTTCAATCACACGCTGGAACGTCTGATATGCCTCCTCACCCTCCACTTTCAGTTCCAAAAAGCACCTGTCCATCTTGTTCACTGTTAACACTGGCCGAATCCTCTCACCAAGGGCTTGTCGGAGCACAGTCTCTGTCTGCACACACACTCCCTCCACACAGTCCACAACCACCAATGCACCATCGGTGATGCGAAGAGCCGCAGTGACCTCAGAGGAAAAGTCAACATGCCCAGGTGAATCTATCAAATTGATGAGATAATCATTACCATCCTTCTCTCCGTGGTAATCCTTCAGAGATGCATCTGACATCTCATAGTATAGGGAAATTCCCGTAGACTTGATGGTGATACCTCTCTCTGCCTCATCTGCCCGGGTGTCAGTGAGCCGGACATCCCCAGCAACTTCTTGCGCAATGATGCCAGCAGCAGCCACAAGTGAATCAGTCAAAGTTGATTTTCCTGGAAGAAGATCCAATCCATGCCCAAGGCGTGTTAGTCTGATACCTTTCAAAACAGAGATGCTTATCAATCCAGAGTACTTGTATGAGTGGCAGACTCAGAATCAAGCAAACCAAACTCCCAAATGTGGATAAAACAACTGCCAATCTTTCTTAGACTATTCACACAAACCAGTACCAAAAAGGTTCCATTCAAACACTCTCAAGAAATGAAACTCTCTGTACATGCCCCATCAAATTTACAACTCAGAGTACTGCAGGCATTGTTTTTTATGTCAATTTTGTGATGTAGCCAAAGTGGCAATGATCCACATGAAGATTTAACCAGATTTGGCTGCAAGCTAAATATGATTTTTTTTTTAAAACATCATTTTATATTTTTGGCTACATACTTGAACCATGTATAGAAATCTGACGATATTTGATCGAATTCTGGCTATTGAAAATCTCAAAAGACACTTGAGTATAGCACTTTTAATTTTTAATACAGCTTTTTGGCAACGTATAGCCAGCAAATAAAAGACTGCTGCAGACAGTGCATGCAACAGGGGGCAAAACACGTTCAAAGCACATTCATAAAGAAACCACACCGCATGCCAGAGTAGAAGAAAATGATGTTACCATGATCAACGTGGGCAATCACAGACATGTTCCTGATGTTATGTTTTTTGTCCATAATTCGCCGCAACTCATCTGAAGTAAACTTCACCTGTAATCATCATGATCACAAAAACGGCAGCCATTATATCAGCTGCAAATTATACTCTGCCCCTCCAGAGCGATGAGGGAGGAGAGACAATAAATCATCCAACACTTCCACATGCCGGGCTGCCGGAGAACCAACAAAACACCAAACAACGCCAAATTCTACCAACAAGGGAAACAGAAAAACCATCCTAGGAAAGCTCTTACCATCCGGCTCACAATCACTACAAGCTACCTCTAGTATTACAGCAAGTGCATCAAATCCCAAACCTCGACAAGGAAAATTAAATAAATAAATAAAAATCACCTGCGGAACTAGAGCAAGAGGAAAGAAAGAAAGAAGGAAGAAAAATGAGCAGTTAGACAGTACATACCATGGTGACGTTGGTAGAAGAAACGGCCGAAAACGGCAGGAGGCGAGAGAGCTCGGGAACGCCAAGCTCCGAAAGCACGAAGAGGAAGAGGATGACACAGCAGCACGGCCTTATGGATCCTGCAGCATTTTAGGGTTAGGGTTTTGCTTGACTGTCGGGTCGGCGAGTCGCGATTTGGAAGCCCGCGTCGATGAGACTTGTCTTGTTGGATGCATTCATTCATTATGGCTCTTATTCATTCATCATAAGTCCACCCAAGTTACAAACTTATGACAAATTTTTGGAATTTTTTTTCCTTCTCATTTTTGGTCATCAAACCCATCATGGTGTTAAATTTCTGTTGCCATAAGTTGTAATATAGTGGCAAAATGCTTTGTGATTTTCTGGCTAGTTTCGACATTTGGGAAGCGGTGTCCGGATTTTTGGCGCTTCGCTTGCTCGAAAGAAAATACGCGCCAGAATTTGGCCTTCCTCCTCCTCCTCCCCCTCCTCGCTCACGAAGAATGCTTCCCAGATTCTTGCGGCGAGGAGACGGATTGTGAGAACGAAGGGAGAAGAGAAGAAGAGAAGGAGCGGCGGGGAGATTGAGTGTGTGCCACTGTGGATCGAGGGGAAAGAAGTCTGTCTCTCGGCGATGGCAGTTTCCAAGTACATTTTAGTTTCGTTGCCACTGCAGGGATCGTCTTCTTCCGCATGGGAGAATTTGCAGCGTGGTATCTCCAAAATTGCGTTTGATATTGCTACTTACAAGGTACACAATGTCAAAGAACACCGGAGTTTTCTAGATCTCGGAGCGTCTTTTGCTTCCGCTCGGGATCGTATCAGCTGGTTGCTTCTCGTATGACCTATCAGGGTAGCTAATGCGCAGGGACGGCCTTTTCGAAGAACTTTTTTTTCTTGCCGGGATCCATGTGCTGTTTCGCTTCATTGCGGATCTGAAAGTGCTGGTGCCAGAACGTATCCAGTATGCCGGAAAGTGTGAAGATTGTAATTCGTATTTCGATCAGTGAACAAGGTTTGTCATGGCGTTGGCGGGGCATAGGAGGTGTCCGCATGCTCCGATACCCTTAGAACTGCCGGTTGTTGTCACATGTTGTAATGGTTGAAGATGGAATGCTGAAGTCTTTTGTATTTTGCAGTTTCATATTCCAGATTTGCGCGTCGGCACACTGGACTCTTTACTGGCCCTCAGCGATGACTTAACAAAGGTGAGAGAGTCCGCTGGCTCATCGCGCTTCTTTACGCTCGGTTGCGTTCTGAAACCGGTGCAGAGTCTGCTGACGGAATTTTGGTTTCTGTACTATTCCGCCATCTCGCTTCTTTGCGGCCTCTTCGGGAATTCTAGGCTTATGAAGATGGTTGCTCTGTAGGCGAATTCGGTCGTGGAGGGAGTGACACACAAGGTGAAGAGGCAGATTGACGAGCTGGAGCGAGTGGCCATTGCAGATTCAAGCGCTCTTGCTGTGGATGGCGTTCCTATCGATTCTTATGTCACCAGGTGAATTGGGAAACCAAACCAGTTCCTTCTTCTGATTTCTTCTGACCTGAAAAACTCCTCATAACTTTGAGTAGCGGACTTCAAGTAGTTTCCTTCTTGTCTTTTGCATTACCTTGAGAACTCAGAAGGAAGGACGACACACAAGCATACCATCTTGCATTTCTGTGCACATGTGAGATAATAGCATTCACACAGTTGGAAGGGGACAATATCTGCAGAGGAGTTGGACATATCACAAACATTCTTTTCCATTTGAGCTTCATCCTCCTACAAGAGGGGAGCAGCTGGACGCTTGGGAAATTAGGTCTGTGCTTGTCTTAAATTTTATATGGGCATGGAAGAACCTGGATTAGGCAGAACGCTTCACAAACCTTAAATCATTTGGATTGTCCTTGGCATGGATCTGAGAGACATTAGATTTCGTAAGCCAGCTTCTTGTGCCACACAAAGTTCTGGTTCTAAGATGGAAGAAAGTTCACACTTGAAGAATTTAGCTGCTAGTCCAGCATATGTACCAAATATCTCACCACAGGAAAACTGTTACATGGGAGGAGCAGATAGATGAACAGAAACATCTCTTTGAAGTGGTCTTATTGGCTTGCATCTGCACTGGCAGTGCTTGAAGTGGAACTGAAGGTCCACTTGGCTGCAGGTTCAGTTGGGATGAAGCAAAGTATCCTACCATGACACCTCTGAGGGAGGTTGTGGATGCTATTCAAGATAGTGTGGCTAAGCTTGAAGATGATCTGAAGGTGTGCAAAGTCTACAACCCAGCTCCATTGTGTTTCACTGTGCTAAAACGAGCAGAACATGATAATGTGAGGGTGAGAATCTGCAAGCATTCTGTTCAGGTGTGGGAGAAATGGTCATTTTGTTGAACTTCATTCAGGGTGATACTTCAGATACCATTGTGGCTCTCACTGTAAGTCGAGCTGCTATCACTAAGTACTACCAGTAAAATTGCAACACTGGCTAACTTTCTGTCAGATTTTCAGTTGGTGAAAGAATTCAGCTTTTACCTTTTCAAATCTGGTGTTGCCACCTCATGATAGGGAGGGGTTGTGTATTTGCAGGTCAGAGTAGCAGAGTACAGCAATGTGAAAACACAACTGAGTACTACTCTTCGAAAACAGAGTGGGAGGTATTTTATGCTTTGTCACATATGCTTGAAATGGGCTGTTACTGTGATCACATTATGGAATCCCTACTGCTCATGTAATCTTTTTCTGTTTCTTCACTGGGAATGGGACTCCACATGTGCTGTCATGAATAAGAAGGTTGCTGACCAAGTGGAGGTAATGTGGACAGCATGGCAGTGCGGGATCTGTCAAACTTGGTAAAAGCTGATGACGTTATCAGCACTGAGCATTTGGTCACTCTGTTGGTGGTGGTTTCCAAGTATTCACAGAAGGATTGGCTTTCTCACTATGAGACACTCTCTTCTTTTGTGGTATGTGGTGAGCTAAAACAGTGTCAACAATTCCAGGTCACATGTCTTATGCAATGTTGAATTGTGTGATCAGTGACAAAATGTTGTCTGTTATGAACATCAAGCAAGGTGCATGAAGCGGTACCCCAGGTTATCACATCTGTCAGTTTTGTTGCTTTGTGTGGCTGTACATGTTATCACACTGTGGTCTGCTCCTGCAGGTCCCACGGTCTTCGAAGAAACTGTCAGAGGACAATGAGTATGCACTGTACACAGTGACTCTGTTTCGGAAGGTGGCAGATACATTCAAAACATCTGCTCGTGAGAAGGGTTTTCAGGTGGGCTCCAAGCCTATGCTGCAGGGTAAAACTTCTATATTTTTTTTAAAATTTAGGGTTCATTACACAAATTTGACAACTCATTCTCTGACTCTTATGAAGACTTGTGAAATCAGGTTCGAGATTTTGAGTTTGATCCTGAAGGCCAGACACAACGAAGGGAAGAAGTAGACCGTCTGCAGCGTGACCAAGAAATCTTACAGAGTACTTTGCTACAGTGGTGTTATGCAAGTTATGGAGAGGTACTCATGTCAATATAGGGCATCAGCCACCTAGCCAGAAGTTCTTCCTTGCTTGAGCATTCATGTTTCCATGCGGATACAAGGCAGAAAGAGAAATATATGTTAGTTTGGGAATTTGCATTGAATAAATTGTGTCCAGCAATTGTCAGTGAAGAGGCTCTTGTTAAGGTTACAAGTGGAATCTGAAATAAACTACAATGCTCAATGTATTCAGAAGAAGTACATTCTAGGATGTCATATTGCTTGAACAATGTTGGCATGTTTGGAGAAGTGACAGGTGCATGGAAATTGAAGGAGGGGAAACTTGCCATGGATTTTTACTGAACTCCAAGGCATTGTGAATGTCTCTTCCTTGTGCAGGTTTTCAGCTCCTGGATGCACATATGTGCAATACGTATCTTCACAGAGAGCATTTTGAGATATGGTCTTCCTCCCCAGTTTCTGGTCAGTATCAAGTGTTTACTAACAGCAGTTTCTCCTAATTGCACATGTACCAATGCCACTTAATTACTCTAATGTACTGCTGTTGTGTTGACTTCAGGCAGCTGTTCTGGCACCAAGTGCAAAAAATGAGAAAAAAGTGCGCACGACACTTGAGAGTCTCTGTGATGGGAGGAATAGGTATGCACATTGGTTATGCAGTATGTCTGCATGTTGGTAATGTTTGTATGCATGAGAAACCACAGTATGCTTTTCACATCCATGGGATCAACAACAAATAGTTTGACTCATTGACAACATGGAGGGAAATTCTGGTTGGAATACTGAAAGGGCAAACATGGTGATTGCAGTGGATTTTGGAAGTCTGACGAAGATTCAGGCATGATGGGCCTTGCTGGGGGTGATGCAGATGTGCATCCGTATGTGTCAATAACAGTCAACTTGTCAGCATAGTAGTCATTACTGTCATTGTCATGTTTTCATTCTGTAGCTGCAGAGTCTGATCATTAATTATTTCTCGACCAGAGGTTGTTTCTCAATTCCAACTCTTGAAGAGACATAGGTCTGTCTATTCTACACTCCAATTAATGAATGCTGGCTAACTTAGGAGCTTGGTGCCAAGCCCAAAGGTATCTTGCTCCTTTTTGTTATTATAGTGGTTTTTTCTTTTTGAGAAGAAACCCACAGACTGCTGTTCCTATAGGGGTTGTTAATGTTGGCACATTTTGTGTGTCATGAAACAGAAAGGAGGTTGTCTTTATTGTAAGTCTTCATCTTGAGGACATGCACAATTGTTTCTGTAGAATGAGTTACTCCTCTTCTGTTGTGGCTTCCATCTGGAGGAGCAGTGGCATGGGCTGGCAATTAGATGCAAAAGCAGGAGAGTGTGATAGGCTTTTGTTTTCCTGAAGGAAATTAACTGCAGCTACTGAAATGGCTGGGAAGACAGAAATAAATTTGTGGGGATGGTTGTAAGTATATCAAATCATGAGCAGGAACAGCGTCTGAACATGAAAGTCAATTCTGCAACTAAGTGACATGATCTTCAATACTAGCACTATGCATGTGGGGCTTCACAATGGCAAACTAGTTGAGCTATATGACAGGTAGCCAGGGCATTGGCTGGACTTCATCAGTTCTGTGAGATTCTAGCTTTGCACAGTTAAGTACCACTGTTAATTCCTTCAGTCTCTTTTGATTTTGTTCACTGTCTGATTTAAAGAGGAATGATGCAAAATATTGAGATTGATTGGTGTGGAAAATCTTGGTTGAGAGGTCAGGTGTGGTTGATTTGAGTTTCAGTTTTGGTTGGAGACTGTGCTCTAGTTTGCTGGGTTTTTTTCCTTTCTCTTCCTCTTTTCTTGTTTGGTTTAGAAATTTTTTTAAAATATATTTTAATTTTAATTTTTCTTTTTTACAATTTTCTTTTCTCCTTGTGTTCCTCTCTTTCCTATTTCAGGTTTTGTTGAGCAGCCAGCAGCATCATGGCAGAGTTTTTCCTGTTACTGCCAGGCTTATGACAGCAACTCCGTACTTAAGTTTAACGAATGAAATTGACCTCCATCAGGTACTGCAGACAATAAAATGTCAATTTGATCACGATGAACAATCGATCAATATCCTATATATCAACAGGAATACAAAATGGTTGATTATCTTGATTATCTTACAAAATGAAATGATAGTTTCATCTACTGTGTGCCTCGTTTTCTAGGATCTATTGGTTGCAAATCCTTATTTACAACTTGTGATCAATGTATGTTTATGCATTAGCTAACTGGTGAGAGTTTGCAGGTTGCTCGAGATAACCATAGCTTGTGAGAATCAAGACGCCCTCTTTTCATCCACAAAGAGCAGTTATGAAATCTTCATTTGAGCATGTAAGGGTTGTGGAGTCATTTGGCCAATGAGAGCCCAACATGGTATCTTGTGCTAACAAGGTCTCTAATGAAACAAAGGTTGAAGGTATGGGTTGTAACTCATGACCTGACATCCAATCAAACAACTTGAGATACTAACAAGGGATGATTATGGACTAGGTAACCTGTGATCACGGAGGTGATCATGAATAGTTGAGGCGTTGAAACACTGGTGCTATTCATGGTAACTGGTGTGCTCAAGCTGATAATGTACATTGCAAATGTTTGAAAGTGGCCCCATAACCCTCTTGTCGATGGATAAAAAGTCACATAACCTGCTCGTCGATGGATGGAAAAAAGTCGCATAACCAGCTCATAAATGGATGGAAAAAACATGTAACCCTCCTCTCAATGGACAAAAACTCATAACTTGTGTGATTGGTGGCATATGCAAGCAGAAAGAAGAGGGGGGAGGTTATGCCTGCTGAGCAAGAGAGGATGGCTTATAGCTTGAGGACCTTTCCAATGTAAGGATATGTATATGTTCATAATAGCCTTCAACTTTTGAGACATTCCCAAAATGTTGGGCTTTCACTTATGGGGCGCATGGTTGGGAGGGCCACAATGAACTAACACCCGCCAATGCATTTATTGACTACCTATTTTGTTCACTCGAAGGGGTGATTTGTTTCATCTTGTACTTGTTGCCTAGATAATCACCTCTCATTAGTTGAATGAGATAGTTTATTAGAATCCCAACCTATCTATATGTATCTCTCTTGTTTTTTATTAAAAAATTGATACATTTCTTCTTCCTTCTTCATACTAATTGACATGGTTGCCTACCTTCGACTAATTACCTATTGAGTACCTACTAATTGCGACCTAAAACCTATTGATTATTTACTTAGATAAACAATATATCTACCTGGGCCCTCTACCCATTGATTTGGCACTACCTATATGGATGCATCTACCTACTTATCTAACTATTACCCCTTAAACCTACTAAACTTATCACCATGACAAGATTGAGTATTGTCATTGGCACATGTGAATATTACAAAAAACTTGGCATGCTTTGCTTAAATGACCTTTGAAATTCCAATGATAACGAGTCAACCTTTTTAACAGGTACCACTTAAAACAAAAAGGAAGTAATTTTTATTGGAGTCCCATATTTTGATCCTTGTCATTAACAAAGAATTTAAATGTATCCAATATTTTTACATGTCAATATTTTACACCATTGCATATCCAAACCCATCAATATCATTTCATTTTGGGTTTGCATGTATGGTGGAACATGATTAGTAAACCAAAATAAATGCTTAAATCAATGCAATATCCTCAGTGTAACTCACATGTGAATATTGTAAGTTTTTTTTCCTTTGTGAAAGGTTTCGATTTCTAGACACACCTTGTTTACATACTTGATCAACTTGTTATAAATTACCAACTAGATGTTTACAACCAAAGAAATATGTATTTGAATTTCATTTTTGGTGGTTCAGTCATTACTTTAACTTATCATTGGTTTTGTATTCAATGCAAGCTATGAGCAAATCTATTAATCATATCTAACTAGATCCTTAATGTATTTTCATCAATCAATTTTTAAATATTGTTCATAAATTTGTATTGAAATGTTTCAAGTTTTAAGTTCTATTATTGATGAATTTATGTTGAGGGATCAATTCAATTATAAGCTATTATCTATGTGTTTATGGGGAGGGTTTTTTAATCAATTTTAAATTATTATTCATGTATTTGTGTTGAGGGGTCATTGATTGCAACATTCCTAACTTGCTTGTTGAGCTCCAAATTCCCATGGGTTTTGAATGAAAACATGAATGAACTCATCTTGAATTAAAGTTCACTAAGAATGTTGAACTACATTTTCAAAGGCTTATTTTGAGTCAATTTGGGGTTGTCCTTAGTGATTGAAAGTCTTGTGAAACAAGGGATCAAGGCCAAGACTTTGCATTAGAAATTTCAAGAACGAATCAAGCATGAGAAGGGGGTGATGTATGACTACCATTCTAATTGAAACCATGTGTTGCAAGGAATGTAGTCTAGTATGTTCAAGTCATCAAACCGATTCCATGAGTAACATAAAAGGCTCCCAATGTTCTTTTTCCCTTGCATGAGAGACAAATAAATAAATAAAAGTAAAAGTTGCCAAACAACACAACAACACAAGAGACATGAGAAGAGTAATAACAAATAGAAGTGCAAGATAGGAGACAGAGTGTAAGAGAAGACCAAAAAAAAAGTTGTTGCATTGTTTGGTGAGAAACACAACAATAAGCGAGAGTATGAGATAGAAGAGAGGGAGTGCAAAGAGAGAGAAGAAAAAACAAAAAAAAAGTTCATTATGCAACATGAAAACAAATGAAAACATGAGAAAGAACATGATTGGCCCTTGTGACTTTACAAAGTCCTATTGTGTGAGAAACAAAAAGAAGAGAGAAGAAAAAGTTTTTACCTTTGTTTCTTGAGCTCTCTCACAACACAACTCTCAATCACATTCCACTCTAGCACACCTCCATAGTTCTTGTGCACTTCAACTCTTAGGTGATTGATGGTGGTGATGATGGAGGAGAGACAAAGCACAATCAAAAGAAAAGAAAGGAAAGAGGAGAGAAAGAATGGAAAATGGTACATAAAAAAAATGGGTAAGTAGGTAGAAAGGAACTGTTCACGGACCGGTTGATATAAGGACTGGTTGAATCAAGGTGGGCCTGGCACGAGCAACTGGAACTGGAACTGGAACTGGCACCCATGTGGTCCGCGCTTGCTGCAACGGTAACGGCGCCTCCGAGGGCCCGCAGTGACCGTTGCAGGAGCGCGAAAGGAAAGGGACGAAGAAAAGAAGGCGGAAGATTTGCATGACTGTTGTTTGGATGCTAAATCTGTCGACTAAAGCTCGAGCAAATGAACTGCATTTTTCTCTCTGACCGATCAGAATTCTTCTCACTGATTTGATCGATCTCTCTCTTGTCTCAAGTGGGTATTATCTGTGTGGACAGTTTTCTCCCTCTTCGGAGCTTTGTGTCTCGTTGTTGTTGTTATTCTTCTGTGAGCGCCGGACTTCATAATTGCAGGCAAATTGCGTGTGTTGGATTCTCAAGAGGATGGAGCCGAAGACGACTGCTTTTGTGTATGTTGAGAGCTGCTGTTTTTTTAGGGTTTTGGGTCGTGAAGGAACTGTTGTGAGGAATTGAGCTGGGAGTGAGAGCAAGAGTGATTGTGGGTGAGGGTGGACGAGGTAGGAGGAGGAGGAGGAGGAGGAGGTAGAGAAGCGAAATGCCAAACTCCAAACGAAGAATCATGTCGTGAAGAAGCTGGCGTGCAATGAAAAGAGCTTTCAATGGAATTTTGGGCTTACCTGTATGTAGTTTCTTCTTCATGGTCGTTGGCTTGGGAGCTCCTGAAAACATTCCGCATTTGTTGCAAGTGATAAAACCTCAAATGGGTTGCTCGTAAAGGTTTAGATTAGGGGACACCATAAACTCTCGCTTCCGCTAAACCTAAACCCCTAGGGCATCAAAGTCCAGAAACAAAGGGCTTGTTACTACTTCGAAGGGAAGGGACTGTTTTGTTCCATTTGCAGGCTCTGCAGTAGTGTCAAGGATTTTGAGGAAATCTTTTGCGAAAAAAAAAAAAAAAAAACCCTCCCAGCAAGCCACCCAGCTAGCCAGCGAATACAATTACTAGTAGAAATATGGAGGGAGACACACTGCCAGAGAGTGCAAAACTCCGCACACTTCTGCCAGTGGAGCTGGATACGTATGTGTGTAGCTCCATAGCCCATCTTCTGGAGCCCTGTGCATGCCGGCAGCAGCAGCTGGAATTGAAGCTCTCTGAAGCTCAGTATAACCAGAGACAGTTGCAACTGCAAGTGCACGAGCTGCATTGTCGCCTCCAGGAAGCAGATTCCAAATACACCAAAGCAAGGGTAAACAATGTCTCAATTCCAGCTTCTCTTGAAATGCACAAGGAGCTCTTCTGCTGTTTCCATTCAGGGCTGTAGTTACGTGCAACTCCATCTAGGCTTTTTCTGGGAACAACTCTAGAAGGAAATGCACATTGTATGTATGTATGTGCGTGTGTCCCAGGGCCTTTGAAGAATGCATACTACAAGCTTGCTGCTGTTCTATAACTTGGGGACTTGTGGTCTGTGGGATGTGGAACAGGAAGAGGCAAGCCTGAATGCACAAGCTTTGAAGCGACAGGTTGCAGATGGGCAGAAATTGGCAGATCGTTGCAAGGTGGTGATGCAAGAATGTGTAGCACTGACACAGGAGTCTGCACGGCTGGAGAATGAGTGCAAATTGTACCACAATGACCGAGAAGTGTTCATGGAAGCTGCAGATGAGGCAGAGGAGCGCGCAGCTGCCGCAGAGGAGAGGGCACTTGCTGCTGAGAGAAGGATCCTAGAACTAGTTGCCAGATTGGAAAGTCTTCAGCAGTTGGAAGCTCGTCTGGATTCTTTTGAGAAACCAAAGAAGGTGTGCTATCTAATCCTCTTGATGTATGGCATGGGTATGTCTTCAATGTCCAGTGGAGCTTCATGTGAATTCTTGTGGAATCTGTATGTGAAATGCACTGTGGAGAGGGTTTTTGATTTCAACTTGTTTGTCTTAGCAGACTAGGGATGCTGAAGATGTGGTCACATTACAATTAAGGCTTCAACAGATGGAGGAGAAAATGCTAAGGTATGGGCATTGTTTCAAGTGTCTGATGCTGAAGGATTATAGGGAACTCAAGCTTCCGAAAGTGCCTGATAAAACACACACTTTAGTCTTGTTGTGAAAGATCTTATCCTCCCCCTGTGGACAAGTTCAGCACAGCTCCACATTTGTAACTCAATTTAATCTTTCCTGGCAGAGATTTCCCATCTCTTCTGTGATGCAGTCAAGAACCCCTTTCTCAGTCCCAATTGTTTGCATCCATTTTGTGCATTGATATTGTGAATGGAAGTGGGGTGGCAGTATGCAGGTGGAGTTAGAAAATGTTAAGGCTGATGCAAAGGTGCAAGTAAATGCTGCGTACAGGCATCTTGATGAGCAGAGTACAGAGATGAATTGCCTTCTAATTGCAGCAAATCAGGTTCGTCATCTGTGTGATCAAGCAACTGCTTTACAATTTGACTGCATGATTTCAGTTCAAGCTCAAAGCTCTTCTGCTATGGTTTCCAAAGTGAAGGATGTTTTTGAATGTTCATTATCCTGCATTTTTTTCCTCTAGAAGAAAGCTGATTGAAAAGCTGTATGCTTTGCAATGGGGGTTGAGTACAGCAGTATGAGGAGGCTCTGGTAGAGCTCAGAACTGTACAAGAAGCTTTTGTGAGGATGGAAGCAACACACAGGGATGAGCAAACAGTGCACATGATGGTAACATCAGCCATCACTTCTGGCATGTGTAAGGCGCTTGAAGATGAGAAGAACCATGCCATTGAATCACTGAACTCACGCTTTCGAGCTGTCATGAAGCGATTCAAAGGAAACATGCGAGCTGATCGTGACAGGTGTGCCCTTCTTTTAGATTGTTATTGTTGATCATTTTGTCAGGGTAGCAGCATAAGTAGTATTTTGAGCATTGCTCAGCAGCAGCAACCCATTGTCTAAAATTCAAAGCCCCTTTCCTATTTGATGACAGAAAACCATCAATGCACCTTTGCACATTCTTCTTTTTCCATCAATAGTGTCTAAGACTCTAAGTAAATACTACCGTCTTGTTGAACTCAGGTTGTTGAAACGTTGGAACCCTGCTGAAAAAGGCCAAGAAAGGTATGGAAGTATATTGGAAAAGCATACGGTCCTGCCTCAAAAAGGGAAACATGCAACCAACCTGAGAGATACACAGAGAGACAGAGAGGGTGAAAGTGAGGAGATATGTGCTTCGGATGCCATTTGTGATTTTCTCATCCACTATCTCCTTTTTCTCAAAAACTTCTTGTTGACCCTCAGGTTGTTGAAACATGGGGACGCAGGATGAAGGTGGCGGAGAAAGGTGCAAAAGCATTGCTTGTAGAGACGCAGGCCCTACGACACGAAATGGTGGTGTGTTCAAACAATCTAGACAAAGCAGAAAATGAGGTACAAAATGCTGCAAATCAGACCATAACTGGAGAATAAAAAAATTATATATCAATGCTAGAAAGAAAGAATTACTGCATGAATTCTACAGTCAATATCAGACTGTAGAATTTCTACCTACAGCAGAATTGGGTACTCTGATCATCCCTCTTGTGCTGTATGTTGTTGTGTGCACATATCATGACTGAATAATGTAGTTATTCTTCTTTAGAGGCACTTGTTGTAACTAAGTGCACTGGCGTGGGTGCATGCCTCTCTTGTGGCGGTGTCAACATTACCAGGTGCAATTGTTGGCTGATGAGAACAAGGAGCTTTGGTTAATGTTGAGAGCCAAATATCCCTCATGTTCAAGCAGCAGTAGCCCAACTGAGGAGACCTCCTCCTTGTCTACAAAAGCGGTAAGACGCATCAACCACTCTTGTGCATTTCCAGGCAAACTTGTAACTTTCTGTGTGTTATGTACTTGTCATCACCAGTACCCATTTCTGTTCTCTGCTTTCCAGAGCAAATGCAATTGTGTAGGTTTTGGTTTGTTGATGAATGGGTGGAGGACTGTTGATTCCCCACAAGGAGAGGTGTGGGAATAGTCACAGATGGGGATAGAGATATGGGTTTGTCTGAAGTAAAACCCACAGCAAGAAGAAGAAGAAGCAGAAGAAGAAAAGGGATGCAACATCCACCACAAGTCCTTCAGGGAGGCAGCTTGGTGTGCTGCATATGTACATGTGAGGAGAAGAAGAGAGGTTGATTGAATTGTGGGGTGTGTAACAGAATTGTTCTGGCATGACAACAACAGCAAGGAAGGTTCAAGTAAAATTGCACGACAAGTATGAGCTGAGAGGACAGGATAGTAGTACTAGTTTAGTACAGGCAACAGCAGCAAGAAGTCCCCTTACTCCTTTGCGAAGTAACTCACCAGAGTGCAGATTGCTCCATCGATAGCATCTTACTGTCATGGTGGTGCAAAATCTATAATACCCAATTTGCCACAAATGCCAGAATCATTTACCCCAGCTTCAAATTCTTTGTTGGATTCAGTCAGATTGCAACAAATTCCTGGGTTTCCTGGATTCCTGGGTCTCTGGGAATGAATCTCAACCAAATAGAATCTTTTACCCTCACCACGCTTAGATTCCACCATCACATTCAATTTCATTTGTATATCAACAGCCCTTGTGCAGAGGGCTCTCCCTCCTCTGGAGAGGTATTCCATCCTCCTCTCACCTTCACACTCGCATGTACACACGCAAAGATAGTAAGTGTAGTAGATGTGTGTTTCCCACTGATGGTCTGTAGGTTCATATATTTCAAATATTCATGGGGGAAAAGTGTCACCCCCACTGGAATATCAACATTTTCCAGAAATGAATTTCCTTACAATTTGTGTGCATTTCTGTCACACATTTTTCACACAAAACACTCTTCTATTTAGTCTTCCAGAATCATATAGAAGCACAAGCTGCTACTAGTATATAGGTATAGTTCCTTCAAATTATATTTTCTCATAAGGTACTCATGATCTTGAACAAACACCATCATGGAATGATTTTTCATGTCAATTCCATCTCCTTGGTTCACTAGCTTGAACCAGGGGCCAAATAGGACCTAGGACATCTTTTCCATTGGGTTGTTGAAATCACACATTCAGCATTCTGAACAGCTTTTCATTGTTATTTTTTGTATCTTCATGTGCTCATAGCTCTAGTAGTCAAGCAATTGACCAAATGCAGGAGCTAGTAGAGAGTTGCCACTCAAATCATGAATCAGCACAAAGTGACATTTGTCTTTTCTTTTCATAGGAACATGTTCTCAGAGTTCTTAACATCGATTTAACTCTATGTTTCGAGGCAATTGCAGTTCTCCAATGGAAATCACATGTCCATCTAGCAAATATCAAGGCCCTATATCAAGTGGCTTTCCATTAGGTTGTTGTAATCCCAGCACAACATGTGTGATTGTTGTGATCACAGTATCGCAATGGAAAGAGTTTTGGGATGTGAGCTTTTGATCTTAAACCTTATCCTTATGATGGCCAGCCATCACGAGGGGGGGGGGGGTGGGGTTTGTTCTTTCATTGGATAAAAGGAAAATATGTATGTAGTCGGGCTTGTTGTTTCATTGGAATGCCATGGGAATTTATAGAAACATTTATCCTTTCATTTGGATAATGCTATGGGATTGTGTAGTTGGGTACATGTATTCTCATTGGATTCGGATGATGCCATGGGATTACGTAAATGGGTTTGTTCTTTCATTGGATGATGATGCCATGGGATTAATGTAAATGGGTTTGTTCTTTCATTGGATGATGATGCCATGGGATTAATGTAAATGGGTTTGTTCTTTCATTGGATGATGATGCCATGGGATTACATAAATGGGTTTGTTCTTTCATTGGATGATGTTATGGGATTTGGTGATTTGGTCCATTTATTCGTTGGATGATGATGCTATGGGGATTATGTAAACGGGTTTGTTCTTTCATTGGATGATGTTATGGGATTTTGTAATTTGGTCTGTTCTTTCATTGGATGATAATGCCATGGGATTATGTAAGTGGGTTTGTTCTTTCATTGGATGATGTTATAGTAGGATTTTGTCATCCAGTTTGTTCCACGATGTTGTAGTCCAACTTGTTATCTCCTTACATGATACAATTTTGTAACAAGTGCTTTGTTGGAAAAAACAAAAGGCTTGTATGCTAAACCCTAAACCCTTTTTGGATAGCCCTGAGTTTCAGTTCATTGCCTTTCATTGGTTCCTTGGATCTGCCAATTGTGAAGGTGATCCAATGCTACCTCACGTCTCCATTAAAGAAGTTGCCCTCGAAGATAGACAAGGATAAAATCCTTGTGGTGTGGTGGCCCCACTTCAACCCTCTCTTCCTTGCTTTCAAATACTTTACTTCATTCACCTCCTTAGTAGGCTAGCCCTTGTGACAAATTTTTCCTCGTTCTCATGCATTTTTTCCTTTTCCTCTTTGGAAGGCTGCAAACTTTGATTTCTTAGACCACGTGGGGAAAAGTTGTGAAGAATTGGTTCGCAAGCTCAGACGTGTAACCACCCTACTACTTTTCATCCGCACGTTCCATTTGAATTTTATATTCTTGTTGTCTATGAACTATGTAGGTTTGGAGATCATTCATTTGTATTATGTGCGTATTTTCATAGCTCCAAACTCTCGATCTCACATTATTTAAAGCTAGTGTACATATGGCTTGCTAGTGGAGATGCTATGCTTAGAGCATCTCCAGTGGTGCTTAGTATCTGATCCCACATAATAAAATTGGATGAAAAAAGGTCAACATATGCTGGTTTGGCTCACGAAATTGGTTTTGGCTCACAGCATAATTGCAGAGTGTGCTATACAGCTGGTGAAAGGCACAGCAATTTTGGTGTGTGTGCACCCGCGGAAAAGAGTGTAATAAATAGGATCTGACTGCTGCTCAGTGTGTTTCTGATTGGCCCATCGTAATAATTAGTCCAGATGGTTTGCTATTAGTAAGTAGTCCCCCCCACCTACTTGTTGTCCCAGTTTCAGTTTTATGGGTGAGGTTGTTAAAAAGTACATAAATAACTAAACTTGGATGTGAAAATAATCTTTGCAGGATCACATACTGAGCACCATTGGAGACTGCTCTTAGTAATTAATTTACTAAGTTTAAACTGAAATTAGTTTCTGTCCATCCACTACAAAAAAAAAATACAATCAATCAATCTTAGTGATAGACCTTAATACTAAAAAAAAAAAATTAAAATTAAAATTGATTATGTAAATACTTATCAGAGCAACTCTAGCAATGCACTATATATTTGAGACAATATCATTATTTATAATATTCAAATTAAATACTAATTTTATTTTTTATCCCTTCCTCATTGATAAATAATATACATTAAGCAATTATTATGTGACTTCTTGTAAAGAGATTTATTTAATTTAGATGCAATTTTGGAGAAATAAAGTGATTTTAATTTAATTTAAATAGTAAAAAAAATCGCCAAAAAAAATGATTACCTGAATTACTAATTAGCTTCACAGCAAAA